>Ga0123342_1000792_pt1 | contig 51477 bp, 24 predicted proteins | sample Turbeawhitnodule_FD_89960 | JGI IMG/M metagenome (GOLD analysis project Ga0123342, IMG submission 89960) | Root nodule microbial communities of legume samples collected from Mexico - Turtle bean Mexico white nodule | ecosystem: Host-associated > Plants > Roots > Nodule | place: Mexico: Nepantla...
AAAAAAATATATATATATATATATATATATATATATATATATATATATATATATATATATAGAAGTAAACAACCCCTTATTCTCTTTTCCAAACTCATTAATTTTCCAAGAATTATTGTAAAATAAAATTATTAAAATCTGAACAACTAAATTAATGTTTATATTCAATATAAATTTATTAGAGTTTGAACATAACTAAATTGATACTATAATATCATTTTTAGAGTTTATTTCATAAACTATTAAACTCTTTCACTAAAATTAAAAAACATATTTAATTATTCTGTTTTCAATATAATTTTAAATAAGTTACTTATTATATGTTTATCCCATAATCTATTTTTATATTTTTATGGAAAGATAATTGGTTTGGTTTTCGCAATTTGAAAAGTATTTTTTCAAGGTTGTTTTCATTGTCAGTATCTAAAGATGCTTTTCTTCTTGGATGCTTTTCTTCTTGTGGGACTTGGATTAATAATGTTTGGATGTGGAATCTGTTTCAGAGAAGAAGACTTTTTGCTTGGGAAATGGAACTTGTTAGTCAGCTTATTGGGGTTGTGCATCGTTCGAGTCCCTCTCTTGTTCTCGAGGATAATTAGGTTTGGAAGGAAGATGATAGCATTGAATATTCAGTTAATTATGCGTAAGTCTCTTAAAGGGTTTGTCAGATGAGATTCCTCGGGTTTATATAACTTTTTTTGAAAGATTAAAGTTTTGTCCTCTGCTTACATTACTGCTTGGAGGGTCTCAGAGAACAAGATTCCTACCAAAGTCAATCTGACAAGACGTGGTGAATAATACAGTTTGTTGCTTTTGCATGGAGAAAGAGGAAACTACAAGTCATTTGTTCTTTGAATGTAGATCTACTTGACTGGTGTGAAATATTTGTTACAGTTGGGTAGGTAGGGTTAAAGCCTGTTGATCATTTTGAGCATGCTTCACATTTCATACATTTTAACTTGGTTGGTGCTCCCGCTGCAGTCAACTTAGCTTTTGAAAATATATGAATTACTTTGGTTAATGAGATTTGACGTCATAGGAATAAGCATTTGTTCAAGGGATGAGTGATTAATCATTCTGAAATTTTCTCTTTGACTCAACTGAAGGTCTGGTCTTGGGTTATTTCCAAAGTCCTTTCAACTTGTTTTTCCTTTTCAGATTGGTTTCTTATTCTTTGGTTTGCATGTTTTTGATTAAAAACAAGTGACTTGTGTTAGGATGGATAGGTGATTCCTTTTGTTGTTTGTGATGAGTTGTTGTTGTTGGTTGGATTATGGTGGGATTTTTGCCCAAGATGAATAAGGATTAGATCACCCCTAAAGTGTTTCATATTTATTTATTTTTCCTTATCATTCTAAACAATTTTCAATACATAATAAAAAAGAATCAAGGGTATAATTGAAAAAAATTATATTATCCTAAAATTTAAAAAATAACATATAAAAACAAAATTTCCTTAAAATATAACATTATATTAAACATAAAAAAACAGTTTTTTACACATTTAACCAATTAAATTGTTTTAAATACAATATTAATTGTGAAGTAATTATAAAACTGAATGAAAATCTATGAATTGATGGCAACATAAATATCTTTTACACATTGTAAAGAATACTTTCTTCTCATTTTCATTTTGTATACACATATATGTGAAAATTATGAGAAAGAAAGAAAAATGATATTAAAGTTTTGCAGGTTGAAGCAAGCATGCTGTGAATGAATTTTGAGAGGCAATGATTGAATCTCTTAACTGTTGTTGCATTGTGTGTTGATGAGATTATTATAATATGAAGGGTAGGACTTAAATGTGTCAGATGAATAGGTGCTGGTAAAGAATCTTTTGCAGAACTTTGATGGACCACATTCTGACCCTTATGAATTCAATTTTACCTTCGTTTCTACGCAAATCCAAAAACAAAAATTCAAAGGAATGTTCATGTCCCTTCTTCCACAAGAAATCAACTTAGAATCACATATTAAGGATAATGGCTCCCACCCATTTAAGCTCACACCCATCTCAAACTATAATTTGTTTTTTTTTTAGTCAGTGAAGAATTTCTTTTAATGGTTTCTAGTCATTCATATACTAATTTCCTTCATAGAAACACAAGTGAATTAATGTTTCTTGGATATTTAGAAATAAACACATTTCATAATCCTATATAGATAGGGTTCAACCTTATTTTGTAAAGTTAAGTTAGATTTAAAATTTACTTCTTAATATAATATCATAACTATTTAAAATTTATTCTAAAAGAAATTTGTTAAGCTTATAAGACCACTCATAATCAGACACCTATTATATAATTTTACGCACAAGTTAACAGTCTCAACAAAAAGAATGTATTGAAAATCTGGATTGAATTTCAAATCAACTAAAAATAAAGATATTTTATAATATATAAGTGAATGCAAATCTTTATCTTATAAACCAATTTTGTAAAATTGAATTAAACTTAAATTCACTAACATTATGGTTTTCAATTTTTTTTTTAAGTTTATGAGAGTAAATGATCAAGGTTCAAATTTTATACCAGTTGATTAAGATTCATAAGCTTGTATACTTGTGTGTTTGTTGGTGAAAGAAAGGGTGTGTTATGATGGAATATTGTTATTAAAATGAGGCTTAAAAATGGAAGTTGTAATCATATATTTCAAAAAAGGGTATGAATGAAAATGAAATGAAAGCATTTGCATGGGTAGAAGTGAGGTGGTGGTGTTGCAATTAGGGACAAAAGGAAAGACAGCAGATTGCAACCTAACCACAACATCTTCACACCTTAATTCTCACTTTACATATTACTGCCACACATTCATCTCTTTACCAATGGACTTTTCTTCAATCCAATATTCTCACTAACTTCTGCTCCCTTTTCTTCCACTATCTGCTTCTAAGCTATACCTTTCTAGGATAACAATAAGTTTCTAAATTTCCACTATAACAAAATGATTAAATTTTTAAAGTTTTCACAATTTTTTTTTATCAAATTGTAATTAATTTTATAAACCAAAATAATTAGTTATTATTGAATTAAATTAGAGACTAAAAAAATTATTGGTATTTAAAGTAGTTTCTATTACTAATAAAAATTTATAAATAATTTTTAAATTAATATCCAACCATTAGCTACCAAGGTTTTATCACCTAATATCTTTATATTCTAAATTAGTCTCTAAAAGACTAATTGAAGCAAATTTAAAATTTAAATTAGTCTCTAAAAAACTAATTGAAACTAATTTTATGTAATGATAGATATAGAGTGTAAAAAAAACTTTATTCTACTAAATAGTACTTACAACCAATCTACTATTCATTATTTTTTCAAAGGTAAAAAGGGTTTAGATAAAACCTGAAACTGGTTGTACAATTACTGACGTGTCGGTGATCTCCTCGCTCCTCCTTCAAGTCTCCTTTCTCAATTGATGATTCTCGATTGGGATTTACCTGAAAAAGATATTCTGACGATCAAGTAAGTACTTTGTATAAAGACTGTATATTTATAAACTGATTACAAATGTACCTTACACCGCTACAAATGATTTATTTGTAGTGTTGGTCATGGACCCTTGTTGTGATGGACTGAATATCAGTTGTCCACAAATGTGTTTGATTTATAGAGAGATATATTAGTATATAGGTACATTGGTATATCTGAAGAATATTTGTATCATCTTTCAGTTAATCAGTATTTAGTTGATTTGTCAGAAATATTTTTCGCATAATCCGGAACATGAATGTGACTCATAAAGAGCTCTTGTGATTGTCGTTGCTGTCATTTATTAAGTGTCTTAAAATGTTATTTTACACAATCGGTCGATCACCAAGGTCAAGACTAGCTCGTCTGATACCGACCGGTATATGAATTTTTTTATAAACTCTATATTGAGAAAAATTATTAAGATTTTGAAGATTAATGGAAGAGAAAGATGTGTGTAGATTGATACAAGTATCACCATATTTTAAAAATATTTTAAATTTGAGTTGTTTTTAATTAATTTTACTGATTTTAAGTGTTTTTGTTTTAATAAAATATTTGAAGTTATTAAATTTTAAATTTTTAGATGGAATAGAGTAATTTAATTTTCACAGTTAGAAAGAGAAAAAAAGAATTCACACAAAGAAGACATATGGAAAATAAAATAAAAAAGAAGAGAGAAAGATGAGAGGACTTAAAGAATTTTAATATTTCTTTTATGATAATTGAATTTATTTTAATTTTAGAAAAATAAAATTAGTGTTTTGAATGAGAGAAATTAATATGATGATGTTTTAAATACCAATACAAGATTAGTGGAAAGGCTTACAACTTAAGTTAAATACTCAGTTTAAGTAGCTTAATATTAAACTGAAGTTTTAGGTATAATACTTAAATGTATATAACATTGCAGATAGAATTTAGGAAGTGTTTGAACATTTTGTGCTCTTATTTGAAACATTATAGAATACAGATACCCTTTTGATTTTGTAATTAAGATGAATAAAGCTACATTATGTTTACTATGTTATGAAATATCTTAAAATTATAAAACACATTCCATATTTGTTAATAAAAAGGATTAAGGGAATTTGAAATGATTAAAATAATAATGAGTAGAAACCTGTTTTGGTGAGCTAATTCCAGCCCACTTGAAAATGAGTAATTGTTGTTCCATTTGAGGTGAGGTTGAAGAAGTGAGGGCATGATTAAAGGTGAAGACCATGAAAACACAATAGGTTGTGTTGTTGAGGCAAGTGCATGCACGAAGTCACAACCCACTAACATTGCAAATGGTCAAGTTCACCCACCCATCTATCACTCTATTCACTTCTCTACAATTGCACTACTAGGCAATTTTCTTCATTTTGCTTCACTCCTTTCCGCAGTATTTCCAAGAAAATCATCACACAAAAATTCTAATAAAAGAAAGATGGCACAATTTCAGTCTATAAAGTGTGTGTTTTACATGCTATGTATTTATTTGTTAATAATCTCATTTTGCCACTTGGGTTATAGTAGATTCTACTAGCTCCAAATGCCCATATCTTATTCAAACTTGTTTCACCTACACCATATTAACGCCATTTTCTTAACTTCAAGTATCTCTTCAACAATTCATTTTCTCTTTATAAAAAAGAAACTAATTTAATTCTCTAAAACAATGAGATCTGTTTAAAAAGTAAAACTCTTGATCAAATCCCTTTCTTGATTTTGTAAACATTCTATAATTAATTGAAATATATTAAAATAAAAAAGTACTTAATAATATTTTAATAAATTCTAACAATAAAAATATATTAACAGTGTGTCAAAATATATTAAATAGAACTGTTGTTCATAGTTTTAATTCAGGAAGAAAAAATATACTGAAATACAATAAAAAATAATTATTAAGAACTAAACTATTTAATCATAAAATTGAATTTGACAAGTTTAATTGCCATTTCCATATTAAATAATTAAACTAAATTTTAACATATTTGTGATTTATGATAAATTAGTAAAAGTAGTTATCAATTTATTTGAATAAAACTTCATGTTTTTTCATCGAGTAAACTACTGAACTTGAGAATCAACACTATAAATGTAATCAGTGTTCAATCAGAAGTTAAACTCCAAAATAATTAAAAGTAATAAAAAGTATTCAAACTTTAAATATTAGTATATATATATATAGGAGCATATGGAAACCCACAACTTGTGCTTCACTTCCAATACAATTGTAAAGCAGTTAAAATGTGACACTAAATTTGTTGCTGTCTTTGTAACTATTAAAATAGTTTGCAAACAGTACATTAACTAAAGTAAAAGGGATAGTTGAGTACAAGTTAAAGAGAAATCGGTTTTGCAAACACTCCAAATGATGATTCCTGACACCCCTTGAGTGAGTTTAAAGACATGGTGTAAAGGGGTGGGTAAAAAAAGCACAAATATATAACATGAAAAAGGTTTTGAAGAGCTAAACTGATAAAAATGAAGATAGAGGAAGGAAGCAAGCACTAAATTTAGAATGATGAGGTAAAATTGAGATGGATATTATTGTGGATTGTATAATGAGAAAGTTTGAAATTTACATCCACTTTAAAATTTGGCGTGTATGAGAATGGCTCTCTCAGCTTTATGCAAAAAAGGCATAGACATAAGCGGAGAGCCTAAATGGTTGGTTGGTTACAGGAGTACAAAATTCGTAACAAAACTTGCCTATATCCGCACAAACAGGAGATTGTAAGAAGAGTTATGTACTCTCATGTTTTTCCTTCACAGCTAAGGCCGCAGCTCTGAACCACGTCGCTGCAGCCATAGCACCAGGATCAGGAACTGTCGAAAGAATCTCTCCTGAAATGTATGTTGCACGACCAGCCTGCATATGCATTACTGTCCATCAGATCCACTAATAATCACAAGACCAATACATAAAAAACATGTACCTCATTTTCTATAATTTTCATTTCCAAACTATTTAGGACCATGGTCTTGTTTGGATCAACTAGTTTATATGAATTCAGTTTTTCTATAAAGATTTGAAACAAGTAAAATAAGAAGAGTTTCTTTAAGTTAAATATAAGTTGATTTCAGTTTATATATAGGAGAAACTAAATTATTTTAGTGAAAAATATTTAACTGCCGTATAAAAGCTTCAGTTACTACACTATAAAAGATGGAACTCTCGGCAGTCTTCCCTAATAGTATAGCATAGCATATCAATAAATTAAATATAAGTCTTAATTATAAGGAAGAAGCTACACCACAGAAATTCTCTCACTTAAACCATTAATAAGCAGTCACCTGTGCTTGCATTTCTACAGTTGACTGAGCTCCAGCTAATGCAGCTTCAGAGGAGAGAATAAAAGCGGTGCATGGATCGTCACCAGAATTTAATTTCTGTAATGACAATTCATTTTAAGTAACAGTGAAGAAGATCATGAAAAAAATGAAGGGAAATGACTACATAATACCTCTTCAAGAACCAACGATGCTGGAATAAGGGCATCTAACAATGTTCTATAACCAGCACTAGCACCCCCATATTTACTTACAGCAGCAATGGAAGCTGTAAGTGCTTCAGCCCCTGAATCAACAAAAGACTCGTGAGGAACGGAAACTCCAATTAAAAAGGTTAAAAGGGGAAATGTTGTAAAATTCTAGTTGAGAGTAGCTTGACTTGGAGAATGTTCTCACATTGTTTTGATGTGACACCAGAATGGGGGATTTCCTTCAAATGTGAATGTGCAGCCTTAAAAAATATTGTATAACTGAAAAAACAAATTGAGTGACAATAGTCAGAGATAGCATAAATGATTTAACTTTAGAGGGATAGGAATGGCATATTACATGATCCCACTTGTTCCTCCCATGGATCTTCCAATTGATGAACCAATTTCACTGAGAGTTTCAGCAGCATCATTTAGAGGGTAACTGAACATAAAATAGCAGTTTAGGTCAGACTGCTATCACAAACCAAATTGAAATTTTTTTCAGCAACCACCTTTGCAGTTCCTTAAGAACATAAATACAATACAATTAAGAAAAACATTATAAGTAGTCCATTAATCAAATACAAGGGTTAACAAAACTAAACAAGAAAAACAAAACATATAGGAGGCTAAGCAATGCAGAGCATAAACTTACTTTTTTATGTCCTCAAGAATTGCTTTTGCACCTCTATACATCTGCAGAAGAAAAACCATATACCAAGTAAACCACATGATACATCAACAATTAAAAATAAACAAGTAAAAGTTTTATGGATAAGACTCACAGTTGATCCACAGTCACCATCACCAACTTTACCATCCCATTCATTTAGATTGTCTTTAATATTTATAATTGCATTTGCAGCTGCTTCAATGGCTACCTCGAGAATTTGGCCTTGCTCATTTAGTTTCTGTGGCTGGCTTTGTGGCTGACATAAAGCAGATATGAATACTAGAGTTTAGAAACTATACTAAGACAAAAGAATACTCAAGTAACAATAAGTTAACTACTAGTAGTACTCAATCCCCTCCAAGAGAAACAAAATATCAATTGCCATGAAGTTAAGGAGTTTTAAGGATCATTGTTTATGATCATAATAACAAACAGCATGTTGTGAAACAGAGAAAAAAAATACTCCATAGCATGAACCAATAAGCTGAGTTTTAAGCATCATTGTTTACAATCATAATAACAAACACCAAGTTGTCAAAAGGGAACATACTCTCCATATGAATGCACTGAGTTGCATAAAAGAGCATAATTCACATACTAAAATTTGAATGAATTCTTTTATACATACTAATGTAATATACACTAAAAAAACTTTGTGCTGATCACATGACTAGCAGGAGGATTCAATACATACTAGATTGAATTATTTTATACATACTAGATTGAACTAATGCCGACAACTAAAAGTCACCATAAAATCAACTATAATTTGATGGATGATAATAATATAGTCTTGATTCTTGGTAGATATCCTGGGCTCTAGAATAAACTCTGCAAATGGCAGGATTTTCTTGTTGCTGACCACTATAAATACCTTAACACCAGACTTTCAATATTGAACGCTACCATGTTATGTAAGTTTAGCTCCATGCACTTAACTATTGCAAAGCTGTGTAAATAAAAATATTTTTTTAACCAACAAATAGATGAAGTGCAGCTAAGCAAACAGCGGTAACAAAGTGAGTGTGAAATGTAACACAAAATCAAACGCATAGTCCAATTTCAACAGCTAAAACATAAAAACTACCAAATAAAGTCACCAGGATATATGATAATATTTCATATGCTTGTTATTTGCACTTATCTAGTTTTTTACTTAGCTCACAGGTAACAGAACAGAAATAACATCTAAATTCCATGGTACCTCATCAGTCTTGACTGTTCGAGATCCCGAGATAGGAACAGGAATCTTAGCAGGTGGGTGATTACCTTAAAAAAGAAAATTCCAAAAGTTCAATCAATGAACAATTAATTTGCTCCTATCAACATTACAGTTGAATGAAGATTAGAAGGTAAAACCTTGTTACTAGAAAATTACAGACATAATTGAAATTTGTCCGTCTAATAAAATTGAATGATAAAAACAACTAAATCAAATTACCAACCATCTGCAGCAACAGGCCAATAAGGAGCTTTAGTTGGAGCATCTAATCGTTGAAGAATGGCAGGATCGGCTTTCATGATAGAGATGGAAAAACCTACAAAAAAATTAAATGATGCTAATCAGATAGCTTAATGAATCACAAAGAATAGCTGGTCTTCAGTGGTTGTGGTACCAAACCTGCCATATCAAGAGAAGTCATAAATGACCCTGTATAAACTCTATCAACAGCCAGTCCATGCTCTAGCTGTAATTTTGGAACTGTTTTTCCAGCTGTAATCATTAGTTCCATGGTAGGCGTGCCACCTAACCTGCATATGAAGAATAATCTAAAATGTAAATAAAACTCTACTTAAAAGGAAAAATATCTGGTAAAAAAATTCCCAAACATAACAACATCAATAAAATAATTGAAGGCATTTTCAGATGTGTAGTTGAAATTCCAGATTATAGGATGTGAGTTAGGAATGTCTGAAAACATTTAAAAAGTAAAATTATGCCAAACCAACATGCATATTTTAAAATATATATATAGAAGAATATGCAAATGCAAAAGACTCAGATTATTGAATGAAGGAGTTTAACAACCTTCAAAGAATGCACAAAGAAAAAGCTAAAATGATAGAAGAATTGTTAATACTACCTAAATAAAAGGCAGTATATTTCAAATTTAAAAATACAACAGGTTAGACACTTTTTCAAAGAAACCTCTTTGGTGGTAAGCAAAATCTGTTTTCGTTTTTCAACATTCTATAATGAGATCTATGATACACACAGCTTTAGTTCTCAGGCAAAGATAATATTCGTGAACCTACCCATTGACCATGAGAACCACTCTTTCTCCTCGAGTTATTGGAACAAAGTTTGTTTCCTGCAAACATTACCAAAGAAAACGGATTGTGACCCACTTCACTAGAATGATAATGACATCCCTACAAGGACAAATAGTTATTTACTTAAAACAGATCCACTGAATAAAGAGTAAATTGATAAGACGCAATTCTGGGATCAGTCTGTATTATTCCCACCCAATCTACGTCCTTTCTAAGATATTGTAGTCAGATTTCAGAATGCAGAATAGTCCATTTTCCATCTATATGCTACTTAGGGAATGGCTCTTTAATGGATTTTCTTAGTTCAATATTTGTAGGTTCAGAGGGTTCAATTATTTTAATATATTTTCCAACTTAATTTTAATTTCTCATTATTTACTTTTTTACTCAAATCAGAGAAAAAAATTTCGAATAGTGTATTGTCCTTTTCTATATGGAATACAGAGGAGCAAAAAAGAATTAAAACACTAAAAAATTTCAGTCTCAGTTGTGTATCATAAATAGAATGCGCCTTGAACAGTCAAAGGTTGGGCATCAAAAGTTAGTTTGTCACACATGCCAACTATTTTGATTTTGTAAAGTACATGTTAGAAGGGCATTTCATTCCCAATTAAGCAATCATAATCCATCAAAAGATTTCCATGAAATTTCAATGCATACCGTTGACAATATTTGTTGCAGAACATGAGAAACCACCACATTTACAGGCTGAATATCAACCACTGCTGCACCAGGTTCTCCATGCTGCAATAAAATAGCAAGGGCATGTGATGAGCATAATTTAGAACTCAAATTAGAAAAGACCATAGTAAAGACAGACTTCAAGCATTAAGGAAATAAATATCAAATACCTATGGAGTAGTTCTTGTGAAAGAATAATGTATTAAAAAAGAGAAGAATGAAGAAAGAAGAAAGAAGAAAAATAAACTATCTCAAGTGCTGTGAGATGAATACCCCGAGAAAAATAGACTGACAGATCCACAGTACTGGAAAAAAAATCTGAGATTTATACTTATTATTGTTGAGGGGGCATTGAACTAAAGACACTTACAATTCCAAGACCAAGTTCCATTTTTCCTGGCCCCAAACGATCTGATGTCACTTGACCAGGAATTGTGCAAACACTCAAAGCAACACCCATTGTTCCCACTATTTCAGATGCATGTTTAGCTTCTGCAGCAACATCATCAAGAGAAAGACCAGCAGCAGCAGCAGCTCCTGCAACCTGGCTCAGTCAAAATAAATAAATAAATGTGTAGATATATAACAACTAGGAACCATAACAAAAAAAAAATAAAGTACAAAATATTTTTGCTACAAGTAAATGTGTAATGATGAATTCAAGAAATGAAATTTACATTAATACACAGCCAGACAGTCCCGTCATGTGTTTGTATGAAAAGGTGTGGTCAGAGCCTTTATATGAATTGGCAACAAAAAGAATGCAGAAAGAAAAGTGACTTCATGTATTAACCTTTTGAACCAGAACAGTCCCAGCCAAACCTCTTCTTCCAGCAATCCCACGTGGCGGAGGTAATGCACAATCATCCCCAACAATAACAGTCTGCATAGAAAAAATACAACCCATACTTTACCTACATATTAAATGTTTAATTATTTGAAGTGCAGTGAAAAATCAGTAGCCAGCTAGACATACCTCTACTTTATAACCTTCAGATTTTGCTAGCTCAGCCGCCAAACCAAAGTTCAAACGATCACCAGTATAGTTCTATCAACACCCAAATTCGAACACTATGAATCCAGAAACAAAAGCAGATCCTAATGACTCATCATGAACTGACCATACTAATGCAAAACCACACTATCTTATTCGTTGATTTCGCAAGAGGTCATGTATTAAAAAAAAATTAGGCACATGATGCCAAGTATTATAATAAAAAGAAACTTTACTTTTAATATTTTCACTATTTATTATCTTAATCACAGCAAATAAGATTTTCCATATATAGGACATCTAATATGCATACAGACCTAAAAGACCAATGCAAAAATCTATACTTAGGATGACAGGATGCTAAAGAAAAAAAGCAAATAATACCTTTACAATCAAAAGACATCCCTTAGGACCAGTTACAGCTCGTATTCCCTAAATTTCAAATCATAAAAATAGGGGCATTAGAAGTAGAAAAAACAGTATGCTTATAACTGAAAGAGTGATATACAGTTCAATTCTAATACTATGAGGTAAGCATACAGCTAGAATTGAATCAACGGGTGGAGAAGAAAATATATCTCCACAAACTGCTGCTGTAAGCATTCCTTCTCCCACAAATCCAGCATGGGCAGGCTCATGCCCACTCCCTCCCCCTGTAGGGTAAAATATAGATGTAACAATTTTCTCAGTAAAAATTATGCAACTATTGGACAAATAAAGCTGCAGAACCATCCTAGGAAGTTTCATTTTAAATGTTTCCTAGGGTGAAAAATTCTATTTCCACCCACCATTTCCTATATCCTATACCCTACCCTCTTGTAACTTCTTTTTCTCAATTAGATTTCCTAAATTAGCATAACAATACCTACAAGCTTTGAGTAGAATACTAATGACACACAACCTGAAAAAATGAACTGTAAAAGCATCCAATGGATGGTCACACACCTGATATGACTGCAACCTTATCATATGTTGCAGCTGAAACATCTGCCCGTAGCACAACCTTCACCTACATTAAAAAAAATGCATTCAGCAACTATCACACCAATACACAAGTTATGCATTCGCTGCACGGGGTCGTGTGATCACCAGAGGAAAGCCATCCAAATACTGCAGTCCAGGATAAGTCTCCACTAGACCTTCAATGAACTCAGTCACAACATCTGCAATCACATTTAAAATATATTCATATATATTCAATTTCCAAGACTACTACACATTTGCTCCGTCGTATAGATAGATACAGGCATACATAAAAGCATCTATATATGTAGTCTAATCAATGCAAAATCTCTAAGAGGAAAACACTACACAATCATAAATGCAGTGCTACTAAGGTAAAAATACAAAAAAGAAATAAAATCCAAATAGGAATCTAACTCTCGCACTGAACCGCAATCTTCGAACTAGTACAGCAAAATTAGTAGAATCACCACAATAAAGTCTACAACGTTTCGCATCGAATTTCCGTAAGTCAAATACTAATGTTCAAATATTCAAGAGAAAGTCAAATACAGCAAGATTAGTAGAATCACCACAATAAAGTCTACAACGTTTCGCATCGAATTTTGTGACTCGAACAGCGATTTTCGTAAGTCAAATACTAATGTTCAAATATTCAAGGCTCAGATAGGAGAAAAAAAGTCAACAAAGTGCGCAGAACACAAACAGTCAAAAAATCGAGAGCAAGATTCCGAACGGAACCGCGGCAAGAACATTGAGAGCACAGCAATTGTGGACGGCGAGAGTTAAAGAGAGCGGAGATTGACGGCCAATTCGGCAGAGAAGGGGAAATTGAGCGAAGCAAGGGGAGAGGGAGTGGGAGGAGAAGGATGTTCACGCACCAATGGGGTCGTCGATGAGCTTCTTGGTCGGAAATGCCATGGCGAGGCGGTGCCGGAGGAGGAGAATTGAAGAGGAGAATGGCGGAAACGGAAAACCCTAGAAATGGTTTTGCATGAAACAGTGGAGAGAAGAGAGAGAGAGTGAGAGGGAAGAAGAGTTGTTGTTGTTGGCTTGTTGGTTTGATGGTGGTGTGGGTGTGCCTCTTTATATACTACACAAGAGAGGGAAAGCGAGGGAGTTGATAGTTAGCTTCTTCTTGCACGGAAAATTAAAAAATTAGATTAAATAATAACCAAACGATATCTTCCTCAATACAAATCTCCATTTACAACTACCATTTCCCTCTCATTCATCCCATTTTTTTTTTCATTTATAATGTACTTAATTTTAAAAAATAATTTTATTTTTAAAGAAATTGAAATATTTAATAGCAAAAAATATTGTTTATGTAAGAAATTATAAACAAAATAGAATTCTAAACAAATATTGTTTAGGTAAGAAATTATAAACAAAATGGAACTCTAAAATTTCATTACAGTGACTCGTTACTTAAAATTAAAAAATTGTTAAATGAAGTTGAAAAATAATTAAAGTGTTGTAACTGCAATAAAAGTATAAATGATGTATGAGAATACAGAATAATTAATATTATTTAAAAAGATGAAATTATGTTTCATTTTATTATTATTTAAATTTTTTAAAATGATTAAAATCTACTTTCACAATTATAGAGAGATGCACAGGAGATAAGAAGGTACTAGAGGAAAAATTTACCCCAAATTAATTATGATTATTTTTTTACTAATGTCAATTGAAGAAATTTGTGGGTCCATATTGATAAAAAAAGGAGGGAATTTTTTTTTAGGCATTAACATTGTTAATAAAAACATGGATGGATATTAACTTAAATAATTATTAATGGATGTTAAGTTAAATAATTATAGTCAAAATGAAAATAATTTTGATTAACGTCAATTGATTTTTTTTTTTTACAAATATAAGATGAAAAACATCTTGAAAAATTTCGACGAGAAAATAATATCAATAAAGATCTACAACAAAATATTATCAATGTTGAATTTTTAAAATTTAATAATTATTTAAATTTAGTGATAGTTGAAATACTTTATCCAGATAAAAAATTAAGATTAAAACAAAATATTTTAAAAATAAAATAATTTAAAATAAATTCCATTAACATATATAAAATCCTTAAAAATTACGAAATTCTCTCTCTCTATATCTATATATATATATATATATTTTTTTTTTTTAAGAATATCATCTAAAATTATGGAATTAAATATACATTAAAATTCCCTATACCCTAAATTCTCTATCTAGTATATATGAGAAGTTAAACAATTTTTAATAACTAATATAAACTATCATGTACTCTCTTTACAAAATTAAACCGATTATTTTTAATCAGATTTATTTTCTGAGTCACTTTTTTTCTAAATTAATCAACTTCACCATCATTCCAATATTCACCGTGTTGATTAGGAATGTTAATCTATTTATTTTATATAGATAGTTTGTAATGTAATAAGAATATAAAAATACTTTATATTATTAGTACACCAGTTTTTATTTTTTATTTTTCATTTTTATTTTTAATTGTTTTTTTTAAAATAAAGGTTGGTAAATTGTATGAGCTGCAAATAAATTTAATATTAGAAATTAAATTATTTTGTAATAATTATTTTTAAAAAACATTAAAATATTTTTTATCAATAATAAAACTCCTAGATCTAATAATTAATTAAACTCGAATGTTAAATTAATTAATTCATATTTTCATTAATCTCTGTAAATATTATTATTATTATTATTATTATTATTATTATTAACTATTATTTAGTCGTGTAAGAAAACTTTACCTCTTAGTTTTATTTTTAAATTATTTTTTAGTTCTTATAATATTATTTTAATTAATAATAAAATCTATAATTTTTTCCCAACCAATAAATGAGTCAACCATAACACTAATCTAATATAAGTGTGTTTCATTTCCTTTTAAAAAATACTCTTCTTATTTATTTATCATTTACCAGTTTATTAGTGTAATCCTTTTTAACATTTTTTTATATTTTGTTTTTTTTTTAATGTAATAAACATCCACGTTGAATTAACAAGTATATTTGCCCTAAATTGTACTTTTTCACTTTGTATTACCCGTCTTTGTTGTTGCACTCACCGGAGATGGAATCCGAGACTCCGCAACGACGCCGTTCAAGCAGTGCCACCGGCAACAATGCGCCTATCGGAGAGAAGAGGCCGAAACGCAGCGAGGTGCGTCGTTTCAGCTCTCACCCGCTTCGTGAGGGTTTTTTTACTCCGAACGAAACCTAAACAGCTGTTACTTACTTGGTTCCATTTTTCAGGTACTTGCGAAGAGGAAAACCGTTGAAGAACTCATCACAACAGCACGTGCTCAAAAGGACCACCTCGCTCCTTTTCCAGCGTTTCGCCATTTCCACGCAAAGGGTAATGTTTTGGATTTGTAAGATTTTGTTTAATCAAACCATTTAGGTTAATTTGCTCAGGAGTTAGTTGCGAAAAAAATTACGAGTTATGCTATGGTTAAATGGTACCTAAGATGTAATACGGTGTCACATTACTCGAGTGAAAGTAAGGAAATTTAAAATATGCCTCTGCACTTAATTACTTATTATCATTTTAATATTTTAAATTAATATATATTATCATTTAAGTTCACAAATTTTCAGAAAAAGTGATTGACAGGTTGCACGATTATTGTTTTGAATTTTCTTACTTTCAGGACTAATGTGAGAACATTATACATTTTCATTACCCAAATGGTGTTTTAGTCTTTTATTCATACAACAAAAAACCTTCATGTCATTACCGAAAGATTTTAGTTTTCTCTCTTTCTTACTTGTATAATTTGTTGCAAGAGTTATGGTACAAATTCCATTTCTCGAGAATTATTCGATGGGTAAAAGTTGTGTTCACAGAGAACTTGTTAACTAGCTTAACAAGTTTTCCAATGTTTGGATTAATTTGTTTGATGCTCTTACAATGTACTGTCTTCCCCCAAAATTGAAGCTAGATCGAACTTGCGCGGATTATATAATGAGTCAATGAAAGAGGTGTTAGTTTGTGTTTAAATTTATGTTAGAATATTAAGTTGAGTTCAACTCAACTGGAGTATAATAAAAAGCTATTAATTGTAGCTTTTCAATCAACTGGAGTTTAAGATGAATTTTGCTTCTAACTGAATCTGAAATATAGAATTTCAAACTTGTTGGCACAGTGTTTAATAGATATTGAATGTTGGTATAGGTGTTTCAAGTGAAATCCAAACATCTTTAGTAGTTGATGATAACTCTTGAGATGTTAATGTGTAATTCTCAACATCGGAATGTGATAATGTTCATTTTTGGGTTTGAATTTTTTGTTGTTGTTCTAAGTTCCTATTTTAACCTGATTTCTAGGTCTCTCTTTGTGTTTGAAGTCAGGACATGGCAGTAAACTTTCGTCGACTGTTAAGACTTATATTCAGAATCTCATTAAGGTAGAAAATACTAGGAATTTAGAATGTGTATTTATACTATAATGCAAAAGGAGAATCTATCGTTGTCTCCTTTTGTTCAGGTGGTTTTTGTTCTGTTAAAAAATGCACCTTGTCAAGCCAATTCAGTGAAAGAGAGAGAAGATTAGTTTATTCAAACTATGAATTTTATTTCTGTTTGTTTATGGTGTCATTCATTGATGTGACATGATATGAAAATCTGTCTGTCATGGTTGGTTCTTTTTGTTATCTAGTTGAAAGGAGTGAGCTTGTGAAAATGTCTGATTTGTATTTTCCCAAAACTGCAGCTAAACATGGAAGGACCGTTTGGATCTGAGTGGCCAGAGCAAGAAAAGGTGAAGCGCAGAGAAATGGTTGCTCATGATGCACATTATGTATTTGTGCATGAGGTTGCCAATTCAGATGCTGATGAGATGACTACGATGCTTACTGCAGCTGAGACTTCAACTTTTTGTTGTCTGGAAAATAGTGGCCCCTTGGTTGGATTTGTACAGTACCGCTTTGTGTCAGAAGAAGAGATACCAGTGCTTTATGTGTATGAATTACAGCTTGAGCCTCGTGTTCAGGGGAAGGGACTGGGGAAGTTTCTAATGCAACTTCTAGAGTTTATGGCGCAAAAGGTAATCTGAGTTGTTTTTCATGTCTTACTGACATGGATGAAAATTGAGAAGTGGTGGTGCACTGAAAAGGAAACAGCTTTTAAGCTGGGAAAAGAAGGTGGACTGTTGAGCATTATGATCTTTGAAGAAACAATTTATTTAATTTTATTATTAATGAACAGTGTTCTTGATTTCCATTTGGAAAGTCCCTATAACCCTCAGTTGGATGTCTTGACAAGTGTACGAGTTTTATGTTCATTGAACATGGTCTCTTATCTATTATTTTCTGTGTTTTAATGTCTCTTGTAGAACTGTATGAGTGCTGTCATGCTGACTGTTCAAAAGGCAAATGTATTAGCCGTGGATTTCTATATAAGTAAGCTGAGGTAACATTTTCACCTATGTATGCTGCTATCATCAAATTATTTTCTGTTAAAAGGACGAACATGTCAAGTTTGATAGGAATGAAAGGGAAGAAAGAATTTCCTCATCATCATTTGCTCCTGTTCTTCTACCCTTACTAATTGTATGTCAACCTAAGACATTGATTCCATGGTAAAATATTTCTGTCTGCTTTTGAACAAGCTGACGAGAGGGAAAACATGACTTTGATAGTCCTCTTAGTCTTATTGAAATGTCATAAATCCTTTTGAAAGGTTTAACTGATAATGCATGAACATATATTGAAAAGAGTGATCTGAGAGTCTGAAACCACATATGTTGAAGAGAGTGAGTCATTAATTAATCATTAGAAATTTGCTTATAATTATGTTTCATGCACATTATATAAGCCTAATTTGAATATAGTTTTCAACATGCACTTATAGAAAAAGAAAGAAAATGAATCAAGAAAGTAAATTAAATCAATAAAGAAAAATGAATCAAACTTTCACTTAAGTTAAAATCAACTCATGTACCCCATTCTTATTTAGAATCTCCCTCATTTATTTTCTTGATATGTTGATATGTATAAGTTAATTTTAACTTTTGAGTGAAATTTGATCTATTTTACATCTTTAATTCATTTCACTTTCTTCTCCTATAAATACCTGGGTAGAAGCTTATCCAAACTACATTATAACTGTATAAAGTCATTTTTTTCTCATTCAATTGCATGCTTATTTGCTCAAATCATGGACATGTCAATTGCTTGTGTGATTCTAATTTATAAATTGGTGATTATAACCTTATTTTTTATTTGTGGTGGTGATTAAACATAAAATAAAGAACAATATGGTTATTACAGCTTTCTCTGCATCTTAAAAACTAGTGGATTTGCTAGTCATGTAACTGTCTCTATTTTATGCCTTTTGAACTATCACCTTATTTGGTTTTATCCTATGTTATCGATGTAGATGACCTCCCAATTACTTTCTACACTTTGCTTATACATTGACTATTTCCTCCTCTTTGGTTTTTGTTTTGTTGAATGATGAAACATTTCCAGATATATCATATCAGCTACTTCACCTTCAAAAGTCAATCCAATGGTATATAGATTTTTCATTCCCCTTTTCCTGCTGTTATCTTGTGAAAACGTTCTGCTATGTAAGTCGTGTTTTCCCCTTAAATGCAGATGAAGAAGAGTTATGAAATTCTTTGCAAAGCATTTAATGATGAAGCTAAAGCAATTTTGGAGGTAAGCACCAACTCAGGGCTCCGTATGACTGATTTTCCGGAAAAGTGTCACTAATCCTCTTAAAGCACCTTTCTTTATGAGCAATTTTCTAAACAATCGGATTTAAGGTTTTGCACTGAATTTCGTAAAACACCTTCTGTCCTTCCCCCATTTATTTTCTTAAATTTAATTATTTTAAATTCTCTATAAAATAATTATTCTCTAAAAATTCTTAATCCAAACACACTATTATAGTGTGTTTGAACAGGGAATTTAAGAGTGATTTATTTTATAAGAATTTTTAGAGAATAATTATTTTATAGAGAATTTAAAACTCTTTATAACAAGAATATGGTTTGGGTAAGGAATTTCAAAAGAAATTAAAATTACAAAATGTTATGAGATTAATTGGATTATTTAAAATCAAAGAATTTCAAATTCCACAAGAAAAATAAGAATTTCAAATTCTTTATGTTATCAAATTTATGTCTTTTTTTCTTTATATTCTCTCATCAACTCGATTTTAGTCAGAATGTAGTTGTCGTCTGTACTAAGATTGAAATACTGTTGGTTTGATTGAGATTGTTGGGGAAGGTTTCTTTTAAACTAAAGTTTGTTAGCATGTTATTTTTCTGATGATTAGAAAAACTTTCAATCAATCTTAATTAATTAGGGTTGTATTTTTACCAATATCAATTGGGATATTTTCCTGACATTGACTGAAAAGTTGGCAAACATAACCCTCAACTAACAATATAAAAATTATCCTAATCGATGTGACCTTAAATAATTGTAGTCCACATCAATCGAAAACAATCATGATTGATTCTAATGGAGAAAATGAGATCTATACAAATCCAATATATTTGAATTTCTTAGAAAATGTGAATTTTCTATTCTAATGATCGCTCAAAGGAAATAAGAAGAACCGTGTTTTTTAACATTTGCCTATTCAAAGGTCTTGTCATACATGTGCAAACGATGCTTGCCGCTGCGGCTGAATTAGAGCAGATTTTTCTTTTTTTTTCTCTATATTAGTTGACTGAATTTCTCTGTGTGCGCACTATATCTAAGCCTGTGCTTCATTTAGTTGGCGATACCATAATATGCTATTAATTGCTACTAGAAGCTGTTCTTGAAATACTTTAATACTTAGCATGTGCTGTTCTTTCTCTCCAAAAGAAAGATAATTTGAGATCAGTGCTCCCATTTTTCTTAGCTTTTTTCTGACCTTTACTTTGTTGTGACACAAACATTTAACCTGGTTTGTTTTTCTTTTTTGTATTCGATCATCTTTACTCATACAGCCTCCTTTGTTTGTTCACAGGATAGAGAAGATGAATAGGTGCACTGTTAAAGAAAGGACTGTTCATGTTGTTAGTCCCTTTTTCTTTGCTGTACCACCAATTGAGTAGCCTTCTTATTGGGTTCTTCTGTTTTTTGATGTGTATTTCTTCTCTTGTTTGTCCATTTAGAAGAAATTTCTTTTGCCACATGTACACGCCAGCCCCTCAAAATTTAGAAAAATATTTTTCTCTGCAAGGATGGATTTCTATAAAAGAAAATAAGAAAAATCAATGAAAAAAGACTTCCCATATGATAAAATCAATTTAAAAACCAACTTTTGAAAAGTTAATAGGAAAATACTTTAATAATTATTTAAGCTTAATTTTCCCTAATAAGCAAATTTTAGTTTATTAAAAGAAAATAACTTTACTTTCTTTTCTTAAAAGTAGTTTTAGATAAATTTATCCTATTAAAATGCAAATGAGTCTAACTCATTTGTTAGGTAAAAGTTCAATATTCATATTTTGAGTAAGTGTTAAAAACAACTAAGTATAAAAACATGGTTATATTTTGTTTGTGTGGTTTTGTTTTACATTTGATGTATGAACATGTTTAGATAATACTTACATAGTTTTAAATTAATTTTGTATTTCATAAATATTTATATGCTTATTATTCAATGTTGCAGTAAATGTTTTTTATTTTTGTCTATAAAAAGTGCATGTTTAAATAAGTCACATCAAATTATGAAGAACTAAAACTAACTTTTTAACAATTCCTTTACGTTAGTATTGTCAACTCTCCACTTTACACAAGTTAAAGTAAAAGCACATTGTTTAAAAAGTGAAGATAAGTAAAACCAACTACTATACCCGGAGTGTATTTAATGCATCTTTCGTGTGCAATTTCACTATATACAAGAAAAACATTCAAGTGAGTTGAATTTGTTCAATAGCTAGAAATGGAAAGTGGATTTATTTGAATTTTGGAAAAAAGAATGGAAAGTGAAGAGAAATTTTGTGAAAGTTTTTGAGTGATTTGATTGATGTGATATATAAAAAATAATTTTTTAACTATTTATGAAAGATTATTTCAAGCTGCATCAATTGTTCAAGTTCGGAAGTTTGTTTTGTCATGAGATAATTATTTAAAAATAAATTACTATAAATTATATTAATTATTTTTGCAACAAAAATCAAATATAAAATAGATCAAGTCGTAAAATAGATATTTTGATTTTTTAACAAAACAATTATTGAATAAAAATATTATAATAGATTGTGTCAATAATCTTGTTAAAAAAACAATTTTAGGATTGAATAACCTTAACGACTTAATCCAAGAAATTTGAAAAAATTATACTATTTTTAATTTGATCTCTTAGCAAAATATAAGAAGGTTTTAAAATTATTAAAATTCAAAGTTCATAGCCCATACCTAACCAAGAAGACTTTTGAGCATTTTTTTACTGTATTTTATATATGCTTTTAGGATTTGCCCATTGAAATCAATATTATAAACATAATTTCAACTAAATGTAATACAATCATTTAGAGCATCTCCAATGCTCTTAGTATAAACAACACACTTAATGTTCTAATTAATTTACACCCTAATGTAAGCTTTTATTAACAAGTTACTTAAATTACAAGTAATAAAATGTTCAATAAATAATTATTTATATAACAAAAGTTGTCACAAATCTGAAACAGTTCAAAATAATACATCACACAAAAATATAAATTACTCATACAATATAACTAAATATTGTATCCCTTCATTTCCATTTCTCCCATTTTTTCATTAAAATTTATTCTTTTGTGCATGTCCCTTTAGAAATTCAATTACACATTTATTTATTGTACTAAATAAAAAATTACAATTAAATTTACTAAAATAATAAATATTATACTTTTTATTGTTGAAAAATATGTTAAAATACATATATAAAATGTTAGTGATTATTAATAAAAAAAATCAGTTTTTAAAAATATTCATACTAACTTGTAATGAAAATATTTAACTCTTATTAATAATAACACTTTTAATTTTAAATTCGTAGCCGCAGAGATCAAACGACGTCGTTTACGGGTTTCTCCTCCCTCCTTCTTCCCTAGTTTGAAACACAAGCTCGCGAATTAGCGCGTTATGGTTCGAAGGAAGTCTCGTTCTGAGACAAAGATGAAAACAGCGTTACGGCTATCTTCCTTCACGCGCCAGCTTCACTCGCGTTCTCCTCCACGCGCTGCCGCGTTCAACCAAATCCTCACCTCCCTCGCGAAGGCGAAGCGCTTCCCCGCCGCGATTTCCCTCTGCGCGCAAACGGAGTCCCGCGGCGACGTCATCCCCTGCCACGTCACCCTCACCATCCTTATCAACTGCTTTTGCCACGTCGGCAAAGTCGCTCTCGCCTTCTCCGTCTTCGGGAAGTTCCTCAAGCGCGGCCTCCCCTACGACGCCGTCACGCTCAACTCCTTGATCAAAGGCCTCTGCCTCGACGGCGCCGTTTTGTCGGCGCTCAAATTCTACGAGGAAATGGCCGCGGAGGGGTTTGAGTTCACCGAAGTCACCTACGGAACGTTAATCAACGGACTCTGCGATGTAGGGAAAACAGAAGCCGCCATTAGATTGTTGAGAATGATACAAGCTTGTGTTGTTAATGTTAAACCTAATGTGATTATGTATAGTAGAGTTATCGAGGGTTTGTGTAAGGAAGAGCTTGTGAATGAGGCGTGTGAGTGGTATTATGAAATGGTTGCTAACAATGTTGAGCCTAATGTGTTCACATACAGGCCTCTTGTGAGAGCGTTGTGTGTCGCCGGGAGGCTGGACGAGGCGATTGGGATGGTGGAGGGGATGGTTTGGAAGGGTGTGTACATTGATGTTTATGTGTTTAGTGTTTTGATCGATGCCTTGTGTAAGAAAGGGATGGTGGTGGAAGCGCGGGAGGTGTTTGATGAAATGATTAAGAGAGGTTGTGAGGTGAATGTTGTTGTGTGCTCGGCCTTGATGGCGGGGTATTGTTCGAAGAACGAAGTGGATGAGGCGAGGAGGTTGTTTGATGCAGTTGTGAGATGGCCGGATGTTTGGAGTTATAATGTTTTGATGAATGGGTATTGCAAGGTTAGGAGATTGGATGATGCAATGAAGTTGTTAAATGAAATGTGTGTGAAGGGCGTGGTTCCGAATGTTGTGACTTATAATTTGTTGGTTGATGGTTTTTGTAAATGTGGGATGGTGGCGTATGCTTGGCGAGTTGTTAAGGCAATGTGTGAGAGTGGTGTGGCACCGGATGCTGCTACTCATAGTATCTTGTTGGATGGCTTGAGTAAGACGCAACGTCTTGATATGGCGGTTGTGATGTTTAACCAGCTGTTGAAGAGGGGTGTGGAACTTGATGTTTGGAGTTATAGTATATTGATTGATGGTTGTTGCAAGAATCAGAGGATAGGTGAGGCCATGAATTTCTTGAAAGAAATGCATTTTAGGAATTTGGTTCCTCATATTGTGACTTACACTGCTCTTATCAATGGCCTGTGCAAATCTGGGAGATTGTTGTCTGCGTGGAGGCTTCTGAATGAGTTGCATGATAATGGTCCACCCCCTGATATTATTGCTTACAGTACCTTGTTGATTGCTCTATGCAAAAGTGAACGTCTTGACCAAGCAATTTTTTTGTTTAACCAAATGATTAGGAGGGGTTTGGCACCTGATGTTTGGAGTTATACCATCTTGATTAATGGGCTATGCAAGAGTGAAAGGATAGATGAAGCCGTTAAACTCTTTAAAGAAATGCATCTAAAAAATTTGGTTCCTGATTCCATAACTTACCTTTGTCTTGTTGATGGCTTGTGCAGATCTGGGAGAATCTCATATGTGTGGCAGCTTCTTAATGAGATACATGGCAATGCTCCACCCCCTGATGTTGTCAATTACATTGATACACTTTGCACGGACATGCATCTTCACAGCAAATGCCTTGCGTCAGCTTACTGTTGACAGAAGAGCCCGTTATTATTTTCTCGCATGACTGTACTTACCGATGGTTTGTATGAAATTGGAACTATATACTGCACGGAAATTTCCAAGTATCGTTTGATTAGAGGATATTGTTCACGTGTCCAAAAATATACCACTGTGATGAATGGACTTTGTCTGAAGAGAGATTGTTCGGTGAACAATGAGCTTGCTTTAAAAGCTGGGAAAATTCTTAATTCTGAAGAACAGCATAAGATCATTTAGAAGAGAAACTTCTACATGAAGTGGTCACTGGATAGAGGCCTTGTAAGATGATACAATAAGGTCAGATACTTTAGTTTCGATTTCAATTATACTTAATAATGTTGAATTTGTTTGAATATTTGAAAAATGGCTGTTTCCTTTTGGCCCTATAAATTGAAACACAATGGTAAAATGGTTCTTTTGGTTCAGATGTGTTTTAACTTTTATTTCGTTCTTATATTGCTTGAGGATAACCATTTTGATGTTGACATGACTTTGATCCTTCCTCATTTCCATTTGATATACCCGCAGACAGTGTTTATGCAATCTGAATGGTTTGTAAATAACCTATTTAATAACACAACAAACAATGTAGAACTTGGCATTGTTGCATGCTGTTATTGTCAAATCTAATTTTCTTTTTGGTTTATATTTTTACCAAAAATATTTAATGTTTGCTCTATACCTACTTCTTGGAAATAAGTTAAAGAAGTCAATATCTTGATTGCATAATTGGTGGAGTCATGCCCTGTATTAAAATATCCAATGGAATTCTTATAACCTACATTCTTGGCTATTGCCATGCTAGCAGATTTCTCTCTTTACTCCTCACTGGCTACAGACCCCAAGACCCTCCAATGATTCTATCTAAGTTTTTCCAGCCAAAGTATACTTATCACAGGGAAGAAGCTCAAAAGCAGTAAGGTTAGATAAAAAAAACGCAATCATTTAAACATTTTTTACTCACTTCATGTTTGTAGTTTCTGAACTAAATCATCTTTCGTTTTGCAGGCACTAACCAATTAGTAAGCCTTTGAATAACTAATCAAAGTACCATGTAGTGACAAGGACCAGCTCGCTTCTTTTCCCACCTTCGCAATTCCCATAGATATCATATCCGTTTCGGAGTGAAAGAGATGTTAATAACGTTATAAATACAAAGATGGAAGAACACATGTGCTGCTATCAGATGTCTCAAGAAAATGGAAGAAAGATGTTACATCTTACAGAACAATTATGGACAGTCTCTGGGAGGGAAGCAGGGTATGTGAGGCTTTGGATTTGTGCTTGGAAATGACTGGTAAAGGCATTCAACCAAATCTATAACTCATCGTGGTAATCACCTATTCTAATAGACTCGTCTGTTCTGATAGGCATCAGTGAACTGGAAGTGTTAGAAATCCTATTCCGTTTGCCTCAGTTCTTGAAGTACGGATTATATATTTGTTGGGCAACTTCGCTACGTCAATTAATTTCAAGATGAATTTTTTGACACTTTTATGGTGTCTTTCATTTAATTTTGCAAACATTGAGCCTGATAATTGATATATAAGATGGAAACATCAGGGTCCACCCCAGATGAACCATGAAACCTATTTATGCTTTTAGCCATAGCAATCGTACCTCTTTGCAAAATCTGTCAACTATAACACTAAAAGTTTGCACATCTGGCATGATTCCCTTTCTGAACATGTTTTCCTGTAGGGTTGCTGCAAAATTAATCTTAAAACTGATTGACATTTAGTGAAATTGCTCAACAAATATATAACTCGCACCCCGAGAATTAAGGTAGATGTGAATCCCAACAAAAATTATTTCATTTAATGATTTACAAGGGCTGCTCACCAAATGTTGTAACTTATAATTCATTAATCCATTTCTTGGATGAAATGATTAATAATGGACTAAATCCTGATGTCGTCACTTTAATCACTCTTATTTGGGGGTACGAAGGTGGGAAACCAGTAGCTGTAAAAAAATTCTTTACAATGCACAAGCACGCCCAACTTCCCGATCTCCAAATTTATGCCATTATATTGGATGGCCATTTAAGTGCCATTTTTATGCTGAGGCTATATCATTGTTTAGGAAATTGGAGAAGATGAATTTGGATCTTATAATGTAATTTATTTTACGGTATTATGCTGAATGGAATGCGGTTTTGAAAAGCTAAGTGCTGCACTGGAACTCTTTTCTTCTCTGCCTCCTAAAGGTGTGAAAGGAATGTTGTTGCCTATAAGATGATGATTAATGGTCTATGTAAAAGAGAACTATTCGATGCTCCTGAAGACTTATTGATTAATATGAAAAAAAGTGGTTGTCCCCCTAATAGCACACTCGTGATGTTTTTGTCCAGGGATTGCTGGAAAATCATGATATTTCAAGATCAATGAATAACTTCAACTAATGAAAGGCAAAGGATTTTGTGCGAATGCAACCACCACAAAATTGTTTATCTGCTACTTCTCGGACAACAAAGGAATTAGTTGCATTTGCAGTGTTCTTGACAGTTTTTTTGAGTATAACCTTGTATATTCAAAATCGTGAGGCCAGCCTGTTAGTAGACTCTGGCTCTGTGCACCGGGTTTTGATTCGAGTTTTTTTTTTTTCATGACAATTACGATAATTGGTATAATATATAGTTCTTAAAAAATACTATCTCTTGATTCCTATTTTTTCCCATGGTTGGATGGGAGGAACGTCACAAAAAAACCCCAATTTCAGTCTCAAGGTTTGTCTCAAGCTAGGTCTTGAGATGAAATAGTTAGTTGCTCTTCTACCATGTTTTGCATTTTCTTGTTAATGATTACTGCTTTAGTTTCATATTTTGTATGAATTTGAATACTCAAACATTGTTAGACAGTGAGGGAGGCAAGACAATGGCACCTTCAAATTTTCCTTTCATAATGACTGCCTATCTTGTAAGTTTTTGTTATTTAATAATTTTTGCAGTTTCATCAAATGGCTTCATCTTGATGCATTCGGAAATAATTAACTGATGGGGTTTTGTGGTTGGGTGAATTTTATATATATGACATCGGTATATTGAATTTAAAATCTTAATACCAGTTTCTTGTATGAGTTAAAATTACAAACATGGCAAAATTACTATGTTTTTGCATCAGCTGGTCCCCTGTTTCTCCCTCCAAAAAATATTGAGAACAACTCTTTCTCAGGCCTCTTCTTATTCTCTAATACAAAAAGAAGGCCAGAAATAAACCAAAAATAATCAAGTCTCAGAATTCAGCTACCATGTACATGTTTTCGGATCCTTAAAGGCTAAACCTCATTTGAAAAATGGTGCAATGAGAACTGAAATCTATTGGACGACATGCCGTTGTTATAACTTTTTGTATCATATTCAATTCCCTCCTACCTTGATGTCTGCTGTGAAGATTGCTCGTACAGGTCTATGATCAGAGAGTCTTGACTCACTCCTGTTGTATTGGATTTGCCTCATTCCCTTCCCAAACCATATTATTCTATCACACCTGCAATATCATCTTGTTGTTAGAGTATCCCATGCTTGCTAATAGATCATATAAAAGCATTTGAAGGGTGACTATGGGTCATCATTGCCTTGTCCTAAAGAACATATCAGTGTCATGTCATGTGAAAGTAGTGACATGGCCCACTAAAGGAAATTTGTGTCTTTTATTTCTAGTACACCATCATGTTCTTTAGGGACCTGAGAGTCATCCAAATTGTTTAATGTATGCTTACCATGCTGGAGAACGCCCGTTTTTGCTTGTATGCTGCTGATCACAACCTAGATAATCTTTAGAATTTGGGAGGTATTTGTATGTAGGTGGAAACTCTATGGCTCCTTCATGCCAACCTTGGAATACATTGCCCTCCATGAGCTCCAGCTTGAGCTATACAGAATTTGGGTGGAGTTTAAAATTTTGAACTCAAAACAGAACACTGACAATTCAACAAAACCTCTGCCTTAAACTGGTTTTGAATTTGAACTCAAAAACAGGGGCAACTTTCACTTCAAATTTGGACTCAGGACCTGAGTAAACCTTAAACCTTGCAAATAAGGTTTGTAAGGTGAGGACTCCTGTCTTAGAATTTGTGATTTTCAACTAGAAATATTATCAATTGGGCTTAATTCCACAAAACCAACTTCTAAATAAGGATTATATTGAACATATCTCTGATTAATGTGAAATCTCAGTATTAGTTTATTCAAACTATTGTCATGCAAGAAGTAACATGAGCCTTACCTGATCATGTTTCAACAAGGTTTCCCACTCTCTTCTCTTGATCAGCCTTTGTGTTGTAGAGTTTGGCATATAAATCCTGTAGTTCAAGTCGCCTAGCCAGACTATTCGGCTGTATGGGACCAGGTACCCACTTTAGATGAAGTTCTATTGAATGAGTTCTACTTGTATAAACTGATTATACTCAATTAAACAGGATACTTTGAATAGTGTAATGGATTACATATCCAAAACTAGTTAAATGTTTCTCAGTCAAAAAGCAAAGTTTGAGGAACTGGAAATAGTTACATATCTAATATACAATGATAATATATCTTCTTGTGGTCGAAAAAAAAGCGTGTAACTTATTCCTTCAACTTTTGACAATTTCCCATAATTTACACAATCTAGTATGCACTTACTCATGATCAATAATCTTTTGAGGCCTATCATGCAGAGGCCCAGAGGTGAAGATTGTCCTGGACAAAATATCTGTTGCATTAACGTTTCTTTGTCTTCGGTCTGCTTCTTTCCCACCAGATGCTAGATGACTACATACAAAGCAGAAACTTGTTTCATGCAAGTAAAATCTGATTGATACCGAACCCTGTATTTTAAGATCAATAAAAGAACTAAGAATTCATTTAATGTTTCAAAACTATCATCTAAATTCTCTAAACAGCTAGTTATTTTGTTGAAGAAAACAAAAACATGCATTCTATTTTTCTGCAACATGTCAAAACAAACCTTGTTTCCTAAGTAACCCATGATTCCACAGCCAACAGATGAAACACTCAAGTGCCTGATTGTTTGATAGAGGTCACATCGAGCCCATATGGTTATGAACATTCCCACCATCTGCCTGCTTATGATGCACTGAAAATCTCGTCCATGTTCTCCCTCTGCACAAATATGTTCCTTCAAAGGATATATCTTCTGTGATTCAGCTACTTTATCTCCTTCAACCACCTTTGTTGGTGTCCTATTGTTAAGGGCTGCTCCAATTAGAGAATTCCATTTCGTAGAAACTTTTCTGTTTTGGGGACCTAATACATTTGCTGCATTTAGAGGTACAATTTCTTGGAACCTGGTATATCATACATAATGAAATGATAGAAATCCAACAGTTTAGTTTCTATGCAGTTGATCGCTCACGTATAATTTTAATTAACAAAAGAAAATGATTACCCCAGAACATAAATGTCTGCTGAATTATTTTCTGTGTCAAGCCAGTCTTCCATATCCAAGTTCTTGGGTGGTGTAATGCCTCCAATATTCCAGGAACCAACAAAGATCCTTGTGCACATTAATATCCAAATCAGAGTTGCATTAAAGGTGATATAATATAGCTAGAAAAGGGTTAAAGTGCCATGGAAGAATTGTTCAAGAATTTAAACTATTATGACCTCATACTTTTTGGTTTGAGGATAGAAGCGTCTTCTTGAGTATGCAGATGCTTGATTCAAACTAGGAGTTTCCTTTCTGGCCTCTGATGAATTCTGGTTTTCTCCTTTGAAGCTATCAATTGTTAATATCTTTCTCATGATCTTGCTCTCCTTCAGCTTGAAGCTCTGCATGATCTTTGGATGAAATATTATACACTCATCATCAAGCATACAGAAAGAAGCAAAATAGAGAGAGGGGAAGAGACACTGAAAGCAACATAGGAAGAGAAAGAGATACCTACTTGCACCCTTTATGTGATGTTCTTGCCAAAGGCTTTTTACTACAATTCTACCAAAATATAGAAGTGGCATATCAAACCAGAGAAAAGCAAGAAAAGAAAGAAACTGCATCAAATATTAAGAGAAGGGTTTATTATGGGAGGAGGAAGGGGATTTATAAGCATGCAGCTTAATCGAATTGATTAAAAAATTGGTTATGGACAATTCCAGCCATATAGTGACAGCAGAAAAAACCTGGGGTCTCTCTCATATATGAATTGATTACTCACTACTCATTTTTGGAAAACTATACTTTGAAACTCTAAAGTTGTATATAAAACTTTAGATGTGATGCTTTTAGAAAAAAATATATATAATAAAAATAAATTTGTAATTAAATGATGTTAAAAATATATTGTTGTTAAGAGATAGAAAAAAAGTTGGATGTGAAATTATCAACTGTCTTCATTTTTCTATGGTTTTTTTTTTATAAATGCTTTCATTAAGATGTTAAGTTACATAATGATACCTAAGGAAACTATACATATTTATTAATCAGACTAGATGAAAGTTTAGTTTATTATACCGCGTGTTTGTTAATATTTGATTGCATATGTTTGGGTAATACCCCTCCCCATTCTTGTATAGCTCGTCCCTTACCATTTTTCAATTCATTTGATCTAATTGATATTTTCTTGGAATCAATGAAATTGAAATTCTTGCATTTCTTAAACAACAAGTGATGAGATCATGGAAAATAGCAAATGCTAATTAATTATTGTAAGATCATGAAGTCAAACAAACACAGTTCTGCAAACAAACTCAGACATAAACTGGTTTTATTTTTCCTTTTAGAAACACTTAATCAATTTCTTTCAACATGTCATAAACCAACCATGCAGTAAACTAAAGAATGATAAAGTCATTGGATAGAAATCTCTTTTGTTCCATGATTATTAACCTAAAGCTATAGGTGCATGCTTAGGTTTTTTCACACAACATGCATAAACTAACTATAAAATGACTGATATTGATGTTTGGCGTATGAATAGAATTGTTGGTCATTTTCATTACACTCCTTTCAACTCTGCCCATGTGCAAACATAAACATCATATCCTTCATTTTAAGGGACAATACCCTTTCAATCATACCTATCATATAGGCTTAGTTAAAGTTATGGTTTGTTATGCCCAAAATTGCCATGTATTAAGCTTTATATTTTACTGTCTAACAATCACAGAATTGATAAAAATAAAATAAAAAATTTAAGCACAAAATCCCTAATTCATTGAATGGAAGGAATAATTCATTCCTTTATCAGAAAATTTGTATGGATATATTCTTGAACAAACTTCTTTATAAACATTCTTGAAGAAAAAATATGTTTTTTCATAAGCTAAAGTTAGTTCATATACAAGTTAATTTTAAAAATTTGAAGAAACTATACATAGAAACTTTTACAAATTAATGGGTATGAATTAGTTTTAATTTTAAAGAAATTCAATTGATTTTTCTTCTTATTTTTTTAGAAGTATTAGTAGAGAAATGTATTCCAATATTCTCCTAATGTCAAATGAATTTAAACAAGATAACACAGTTGGTAGAGGTCCTTTCAATCTCACTTCTATTTGAAGTAAGTTTTTAATCTTTTTGATTTTTTTAGTTTCTAGAATTTAAAAAGAAAACAAAGATCCTATTCCAATGCCTGTGCCCTAATTATACTCTATTATATGTTTATTTGTTTGATTGTAAAAGTATTTATTTTAATACTATTTGTGGATAACACATCTAGGCAGAAGAAATAAAACATGTGGTTTTTTAATTACAAGACTAAAAAATAATTTTAATTTTAAAAAGGTTTAAAAAAAAACTCATTTTAAATTTTATCACTAAGCTATATTAAAACCTAAAATTCTATCCTTAAATTAAAAATGATCCCATCATTAGTCTTTGACAATTATCCTTAAAAATTTGCTAATTCCATATACAACCACTATTTTACATCTAATCTAATTGAAACTTAAAATCTAGCTAAATGTTAAAAATGAACTCAATTATAAAATCATTTGACACAAATTTAACATATACATAAATAATTTTTTAACTTCTTGAAATGTTTTGGAATGTGAAATTGTGAAAAGATGTGCCAAAACTTGTATGAATAGAGTTCACGGGTTTCCATTATTTTAGGGTTGATGGGATTCTTTCCATGTTAGGTGTAGATTATTCCTCCTAATTTAGTAATAAAAAATTTCTCACAATAAATTATTATAATATTTGATTCTTTTTATACTATAAAATGTTATAAAATGTTGGAAGATATACAAGTGTCAAATTTAGAGTCCCATTATGATATTTATCATCAAACAAAAGCAAGAGACAATTGAACTATGGACACAAATTTCTTCTTCAATCATACAAAGACAAAAGTGGGAAATGAATCAATCATTCAAGCAAACCCTTTTTTTCTAAACCCTATCTTTGATTTGGACATTCATTATTGTTCATGCTACCTTCAATAATGTAATACCACTATAAACTTTCTTCATCTTTTTTAACTATGCCATACCTTCTTATTTATCATTGGTTCATGTTTAATCTGTTTTCTTGTTCTATTTAGGAAACCAATTTCGTTGTTTTTAAGCAATTTTTTAATTCGAAAAAAAAATCAAGGGGAGAATAGTGAATAAATAATTTCATTCTGAAAAGCGTGTATAATTTATGTAAAACAAATGAAAAGGTGTGGGTTCTACACCTTTTAATATGGCAAATCCATGCCTTTTCTTGGACTTTCATATATGTTTTTATTTTAACAATATTTTTTAATATGGTAGAGAGCGTGGTGCATTCTTTTTCATTTTTAATTTTTATTTTTAAGTGATGATCATTGTTTGTTTGTGATGACTAGTGATGAACATTGGTGATTTGTTTGTGATGACTAGTGATGAACATTGGTGATTGAGATCAATTTTATGATATTTTTATTGGTAGTAGTTGTGTTTTCGTTCGTTTATTTTTTATTTTTTTAAGTCACGAAATTTAGATAAAAAAATCAGCGAGATACAAAAATGGAGTACAAAACTAAAAAAAATAAAATTATCTTCATACTGGGAAATATCAAATAAAATGAATCTTCTTGTCAACTCTCTCACACACACTCAAATGATGAAACTGTTCTTTCGAACGATGTGACTGAAGAATAATGAAAATGTTACGACTGGAAAGAAAGTATGGAATGTGAAGGTACAACTAAGGTTATTTAAAAAAAGTGAGATCATGTTTCAATTAAGGTTACTTTAAGATTATTTTAAAAAGTTAAAAAAATAAACCCAACTTTTCATAATTAATATGGAGGTGCATGGAGAAAGTACGGAGGTGAAGAAGAATTTGTCTAGTTTATTAGTAAGACTCGGGAAAAAAAAATCAAGAGTGATCGATAAAAAACTTTTAAGATAGTTAATTGTATAAAAAAATATTTTATTTCTCACATATTTTTTTCTCTCATTTATCTACTTCTCCTCTCTATTTCTTATTTTCTTTCCATACAAAATATTAATAAAAGGATACTTATTAGTATACTCTATTCTGAATTATAGAAAGAAAACTGAAAACAAATACTTTCTCCACTTCATTTTATTTTATATACATGATGTTCAAAGTTTTGACACACATAAAGAAATGTGAATGATATTTCCCATTTATAAAAAAATTATATCTCTCTGATTAATTACTTATGTATATTCTTAATGTATGTAGTATTAATTAAGGATAGTCCTGAAAAAAATACTTAGTATCATTTTTCTTTTCAAACGTCATGTAAAGTGAAATGAAGGTAGTAAATAAGAAGAAAATGAGTAAAACTTTAATTAAAATGGTTGGGTATAAGAAATAAAGCTATAGGAAAGTTGAATTCTCTATTTTTTTTTTTATATATTATTGAAAGGGCCAAAGCAAATAACAACATAATATAATACCAGGGGAAAAGACAACTCAGTTTCTATTATTCTTCAGAGGAAGTTATTCTCTCTTTTGATTACATAAAAAAGTGATTTTTTAACAAGGGTATATAAGGAGTTACAATAATTTTTTGCATGATTTTGGAAGGCAAGGGTAATTTTGGGCACTTGAATATGTTTGCATGGTTCTTCTATTTTTTTCTTTGTATTTTAAGAATTAAAAAATAAGGTGGGAACTCATTTTTATTTTGGAAAATTATATTTAATTACAGAGTAAATACATCAGTTTACAACTTTGAAAATTATTGTTTTTTTTAGTGACATCCATATTTTAGTAAAATTTATTTTATGTTTTTCAATTTTAATCTACTTCGGAATCGTGGGTATCAATACTTATATTTTTAATACAAATTATTGAAGTTTCCCATTTTTTCTCTTTAAAAATCTCTCTACACCTTTTTTCTTCAGTACAACTAAACATAATAATATGATTTTATCTCTTTTGACTTTAAGCCATTAGAATCGATCATCGCATTTTTTGGTATTGTCAGTTTTGAAATTGTTGAGTTTCATCATAATTTTGTCTTTAAAAAGCATATACCTCTGTAGAAGGTTTATTTATAGTGTTTATTCATAATTTTTTTCGTAATGGATCGAATCTATCAAATATCAATATTAACTGATTTCTAGTATGATATTTGATTTATAGGAAGATATATTAGTATATTAAGAAAATACTTTTCACTAAATTAGTGTATAGCTGATTTCTCGAAAATTTCATCCAAATTCAATATGACATCATAATAATTCTTAAAAAAATTTCTATAATTATTATTACTATTTATTAAACACCTTTAATATATATATTAATACAATCGAGACCAGATTTGTTTGGTATCAAGTACACTATTAATAACATTTTTATTGACGCTAATTAAGTATGGGCACAATAATTGATCCCTCTCCCATTTCCATTCATTCATGTGCTCCTCTGACAGTATGTTTTTGGTTGTTTGGTTATTGTATAAAAGAAATGCATTGAAATCATTATTTTACTATAAATAAGTAAATGTGAGAAAAGAGAAACAAAAAGTTGATCCATCACCTGTGTTGGTAACCTGTCTACACAAGACCTGAATCATCATCATGATCATGATCATCATCACTTACCTTAATGTTTAGAATTGATAGTAATTGTTAAAAGAATGTGATTTGATGATAATTGAGAAAGAATAGGCCCCAAGTTGAGGTGTAGAGTAAGCATACCCATGTGGTAATACCAAAGCCTAGAAGCTATAGATGAAGCTATAGATGTGGCAGATGTTTTTTAACTCAACCTCATCTTAATTTCTTCTACTTTAGTCTAAAGCTAAAACCCTATGGGTTTCCTCATATTCGGAACTCTTCCTTCTCCCTACGGAACTCAACTCATCTATATACCCTTCGTATACTCTATTTATTTCTCTCACCTAATCACAACCACACCCTAAACAAAACTCTCTATTCTATCTGCATTCATGTATAAGATTGAAACCCTACATCAAATTATAATTAAAAAATAATAATTTATTGTTGAAATTGAACCATTTTAAATTTAAAATAGTGATGATGTATTGAAAATTGTTCATCAAATTACAATTGAAAAGATAAATATTATTTTTTTAAATGTGAATTACATGTAAAGAAATTAAACAATTTTTACATGTTTGGATCTGCTGATAAAGTGAGAGCGTAGATGAACAAGTGAGAGTATCCCTTATTTAGATCAGTATGTTTGGAGGTGAGGATGTTAAATTTTATTTTCCTCTCACATGCAAAAATTAGGACACTAGGAATGATATCCGCCTAGAATATAAATATTTTATGTTAATACTCTTAAAATATAACTTTGCAATAGTGAATGAAATGATATTGGTCACTTATACATCATTAATACTTGTTACTATGTAATTATCAAAATAATATTTTTCATTTTAAAATTTTAGTACGTCAAATTGTAAACTGGTGTATTTCCTATATAATTTTCAAAGTAACATTTTCCCATTAAAATCAATTCATTTTCTTATTTCATCTATTGTCTTTCTTAACTTTGTGAGGGTTTTTCTTTTCAGACCTTATAGAAATAACAGGTTGTTTAATTATGAATAGGGTTATGCTTCAAAGAATATAAATAGTCATATGGATTTGACTTTTATCTTCTTTGATCTTACAGAAGTATCTATGGTGATTTTTTATGTAAAAAATATTATATGAAGAACATCCTAAATCTAAATAATCTAAATAATAAGAACAATGCCTTTATTTTTATCTGAACAATATTCTAAAAATTTAAGAAATTGTGATTACTTTCTTTAAACTGAAATTAAAATGACATGCACATTTCTTCTCACTTTAAATTAGATATTTACTATTTATTTATTTTATGAGCTGACGTGCACATTCTTTCTTGTTTTTAAATATATTTTCACATGTTTTATATTTTACATAAATAAAAATTATCTTTTTTATATTTTAATAAAATGGTACTCATGTTTCTTATTTTATTTACAAAAATTTATATTTACAAAAATTTCTACACAAAATTATGAAAATTTAAAACATAAAAGTAAATATTTTTAAACAAAAAAAAAATTGAATGATCCATCTAAACGAGTTTTCATACACGATAAGGATCAAATACGTGTTATTGTTATATGGATTCTCTGATGTAGAAGCGTTAGATAAAAAAAATCTTACGAAAGATGAGAACAAATTATAAAATTTTATTTATATTTTAAAACCTTACTCTTTAATTTTCATAATTTGTTATTTAAATTTTAATAAATGCTTTTGAAATAACATAAAATATATAATATTCACTTTATTATTAAAAAGCTGAATTTCATTTATTTAAAAGATAAAGAAGATAATTTTTTAAAAAAAACTAAAAAATGAGAGTGTTATCCAACATAATTTCACCAAAGATAAATACAATTTAATCAATATTAAATATATATAATTCTAAAAATGAATTATTAAAAATCAATTGATAGATATTTAAACAAATACTCACAGCCTTCTCCAATCAAAGAAAGCTCATTTTTACTTGGTTTTGCAGTGATAAGCAAGTTGAAAAGCTTGTCTACTTCTAATTTATAATTGATTAGATCAGGATTAGAACTTCAAAAATTATGAGTTTGATTTCATTAACCGATGGATCGATTAAGTAAATAAAATTTCAGAATTTATTAATCACTTCATAGTTTTCATTTTTCACTTTGGATAAAATTCATAACATGCTATTTAGCATGAACAAAACCATAAATGAAGCCATGCAGTAGCAGTAGCAGTAGCAACTCACCTTCCAACGTCAATTAAACATTTCATTGTCATAACTTACATGCAGTAGCAGTATGGGCCTTTTTCTCAACGGAGGAGGTCGAACCCACAACTAAACACAAGGGAGAGAATTCAGCCCCAATGGGTGAAAATACTTAAACACAAAATTGAGAGTACATGTAGGACATTCTCACATAAAGGGAGATAAATTCCTATTCCTATGATTAACATTTGGGATTATCCTTGGCTTTTGAACAACAAAATTGTAGCAATTAAGGTAGGTTCCACACAAACTAGTTTTATCTTTGATAGAGGCACACAAAAACGGGGGAAAAGAAAAAAAAAATGTAACCAAGATCCAAAAGATATTAAGCTACATATTGCGTACCAGAGATGGTGTGGCCCTGCAGCCATGCCTACTACCCTGTGCGCCTTCAACCCACAAGACCATACATGGATGGAAAACTGAGCCATAAAAATCAAGGAAGCAATATCTAAGAAGAATCAAATTACTGTGTCTAAGGTCGTTATCGACCTCCTCTTCTGCCGTTCCCTCTCCCTCCTCTCCCTCTTCCTCCTCCCCCTCTCCCTCTTCCTCCTCCTCTCCCTCCTCCTCTCCCTCTCCCTCGACCACCAAACACTGGTCCATGGGGCTTGAGCCCCAAGGATTGTACTCCCCTCTTTTTCCAGTGTGGGACCTCTTTATCTTCTTCATCTTCCTTATACTTAGCTTTGCTTCTCGAGGTGAAAGTGATTTCCCGTGATCCTCCCGGACCCTGCTTAACACCATTTGGAACACGAGAAGATTCCTGTTTATATTTGAGAGCTGCCACCCTGTCTCCCATAGGAAGTGACTCCTCCCCTGCAAGTGATTTTTTGCTCCAGAATGCCTCTGCATGCTGCTCATTCTTAATTTCATACATTCTGCATTTTATGCAAAAAAAAGAATCAGTAATTAAGAACTAAAAGATATATAGGAAAATAACTACATATTCATACACATTTAGCTAAATATCTCATGAAATATCAGATAATGAATCGTTGTTAATTACAAAAAAAAAATCATTGAAATGATCGGCATATCGTAACGGATCATCCCATTTATTATCTCCCACAAAGGACATTACCGCACAAAAAAAATTGTAACAGATTCTCACCTGGGAACCCGAGATTTGTCTTTCACTCCGTTTGCAGGTTCATCATGTGACGATGTTGATGCATCAGAATCACTCAGTGCTTCATCATCATCTGACATGACAGGTTCAAAATGTTCATTTATCAAGGATGTTTGCTTCTTAGAAACACCCATGGGATGTAAAGCCAGATATTCTTGTGAGGAATCCTTAATCTCAAAATCCTGAAACCGAATAAGTAATAACTGTAAGAAAGAGAATTGTCTCGAACAAAGAAAAAGTAGTCATAAGTCAAAACAAGCAATAACATGCATGGATCCTCCAAATTTCCCATTATATGCATTAAAATATTTCAAAGTTGCATTGAGTTTGAAATTTGTGTTAGAAATTCTTGTATGCATAAATTTACAATGAGCAACCACGAAGAAATTAAAATGATGGGTTCAAAAACCAGTACAACAATTATATATCAGCACGCTAAAATTTAATATATAAAAAGGGTAACTTCAATTCAACCCATTGAGGGTGGTGGAAAGTTATAATGTATTAAATGTAGCCTAGCCGCTTATCTTCAAACTAGTTAGGACAGAAGGGCTGTGGAGATGGGATAATATCATTAAAAAGACAAACTACCATATTTCATATTGCAGTACCTCATCCGTAAATAATGCTTTAAATCGTTCATCTTGAAGATCTTGCATGTTAAGTCCTTTCTTTTTCTTGGATGCCTTTTTAGTTTCATCATCATCAGCATCCCTCTTCTCATTTTCAGCTTCTTCACTTTCTAGGAGGCGAGCAGCAAGGGCCCGATTAACTTTGGGTAACTTTTTCCTGACCTGCAAGGATAATAATTGGGGAACGGCAATGGATTATAAATCTTTAAATCATCCTTCCTGCATAATGTATGGACAGAAAAACTAAAATGATCAGTGACAATCAATTCTACCGTGATTCGTGAGGCACGCTCGGCTTCCATCTTTTCTCGCTTCTGTTGTTCAATATAGGCTTCATATTCAAAAGGATCAACCAGCGCTTTAGCCTATAAAATAATTTATGCATCATGTAATAGGATAAAAAATAATCCATGTACAGCAATTTCTAAGAAAAATAACTACAATATAAAGATGATTACTGCCTTTACCGTAACTAATCAAGACAAAAATATTTTATATATATATATAATATAATATAATTAGAGTGAGACCAGGGAAAGTACAACTAAGCTTAGGATCTGATATTCTCCAAAACAGAAAAAGTAAAACACAAAATGAAGGGAAAAAATGAGAAATATCTAGTCTTTTTGTATGCAAAAAACTAACTTCCTAGAAATAGCTATATGAGCAAAGTACAAGTCACAAATACTGCTGTCCAAAATCAAATTAAGGACCAAGAGACACCCTTGAAATGTGAGAATCTGCCTTCAACCAAACACACCATGGACATAAACCAAAAGTAATGTAAGTCCAGCAATTTCTAAGAAAAATAACTACAATATAAAGATGGCTACTGCCGTTACTATTACCAATCAAGATATAAAATATTATGTAACATAATTAGAGTGAGACAAGGAAAGTAAAAACTAAGCTGAGGATCTGATATTCTCCAAAACAGAAAAAGTAAAACACAAAATGAAGGGGAAAGATGAAAAAAGATATCTAGTCTTTTTGCATGCAAAAAAGCTATAAGAGCAAAGTACAAATCACAAGTACTGCTCTATCCAAAATCAAATCTAAGGGGCCAAGAGACACCCTTGAAAATGTGAGAATCTGCCTTCAACCAAAACACCATGGACATAAACCACACAATGACAATTATGCATCTTTTTTCAACCAAAAGCACTGCAACGAACCAAAATGGTCTTTGAACACAATAGATTATGCCAAGGGAAATTTAGGTTTACAGGATTCAATTGACACGTAATAAAGCCAAAAAAAGGATCTCCATCATTAAGCTTTGCAAGTTCTTAGATGTTTGGACACATTAGATGCGATTAAGCTAATATATTACATGGTTTTCCTTTACCAACTTAACATAATAAAAAGTTTCATAAAAAACTGAAAACTGAAAATATTCAGTTAGGCTCTTGGAAAAAGCAAAGATATCAGCATTTCAATAGCTCAAGAAATACATGTAAATAAGAAAATACACCAAAAACAACCCACTTTTGTATAATGCAAGATTAATAAAGAAGCTATGCATGTAAGCTCTACTATATTACATGGTTTTCCTTTACCAACTTAACATAATAAAAAGTTTCATAGAAAACTGAAAACGTTAGGCTCTCAGAAAAATCAAAGATATCAGCATTTTCAACAACTAGAGGAATACATGTGAATAAGAAAATACACCAAAGGCAACCCACCTTTTTGTATAATGCATGATTGATAAAGAAGCCATGCATGTAAGCTCTAAGTAGATTGGTGCCAATCAGGTTGGTCAAATTTAATCTCTCAAGATCCTCCTTTGTCAAAAATTTGTAATGATCATAAATAGTTGTTTGTCCACCCATGTCTAGCTCCTCCTGTAAAAATATTTGTAATGTGACAACAAAGATAACTAGAAGAAAAATCCAATCACTAAAATAAGGAACATACAGTAAAATTCTCTAGGGAAGAACACCACTTAGGCGCAGGTCCAAGTGATGGTATGAAGTAAGATGGTATTTGACAACAGTCCAAGGCCAGCAAGATCAAACCACTGCCAGGAAATGTACACACGTCATTTATTGCTCCTGTTGTTGGTTCAATGCTGGTCAAGGTTTCTCCCTGGAAAAAGATTAATCTATCAAAACAACCCGTGCTTATTAAAAATACAATCTAAATGCAGTTATAACCTAAATGTTTAGGAACATGAGATACTGAGATCATCAAAACATAAGATGTATGCATGTACAATTTAGTTTATATATTGCTAAAACATTATCAAGAAAAGTCCTTTAGTGATGAAGACAAACAAATGAACCACAATATGATAGCAATAAGTAAAATATTAAATTTATATCACTCCTTCGGTACGAAGATATTTTTGTCTATTTATCTATAACGAAATACAGCTTAGCAAAATTTGCTGAAAATAACACCTTAAGAACATGTTTTTAAAGTCTAACACAACAACTATCTCCAACATAGAGCATATTGTGGGCGTCCAACTTGTCACAATTGGACTCATTAATTATTGACCATTCTTTCTCCTAGGTAAATGCTGCTGAATGACTCAACTAATTAAAACAAACACTACACAGGACAATTTTATGAATAAATCCAGTATGACCAAGGTGCACTAATTAATTAGGAGAAAAACAGTTGAGCTATTAATCTGAAATATGAAAGAGCCACAAGTCCTATACCGTTTGAGGATCCCATATCCTAACAACATGATTATCACTGGTAATCAACATTGGTTGTTCATAGTTAAGAGTACGATGCCACTTAATATCCAATATCGAACTGCCATACCTGTAGGACAATTTTTAACCAACCATTAATTAAAGATATAATTATTTTTAAAACAATCGCAAATTTTTCGAAATCAGAATGTCAACTTACATATGATCCTGTATCCGTAGAGGATGTGATGAGCGCAGATCGTAGATGAGAACCTGCATACATAATATTAAATGTATAAAATATCCATGCTGAAAGGGGGAGGATAAACATGGATTTTGTTTAGAAAGCAAAATTGTGTCAGGAGATTTTTTTCTCCTCAAAATAATAAACATTTGCGTAATGAAAAGCATTTAGATAAAAAAAAATACATGAAACTAATCCATGCTCTACGCGCAGCCACAAGAAGTATGTCCTATTTCCATTTTGTGTACTTTTTAAAATTAGCTATGTTCCACAAGAGGTCGTCTAATCATTTTCAAACAAATAATGAGAAAGGCAACCTTCTGGCTTTATGAATTATGCACATATCCTAGGACTTTGTAGACTTTCTCCCAATAAAATCCAACAGAATTTTGGGCCCAGTCATAAAACCTCCTGTCACAGATATCATTCCTAGACCTTCAATTAACAAGTTAAGCTTTTGAGACTTAGTCCTTGACATGGTATCAAAGTCAGAAATGATGAAATGGTCAAGATTTTGAACCTTGCAGCCCTAATTGCTCATAACTAAATCAGTGGATTGTCACATCTTAAACTCAATAGGCTGTTGAATACTACAAGGTAGCTTCGAGCCATACACTTCCACTTTTGGGGTTTATACTACATCCACAATTCATCACATTTTTGGGGGGGTCATGTTCTTCAACAGAATGGAGGATTTCCTTCTTTTTTCCAGATTTTTTCATTATGTCTATTCTATGTCACTGAAGAGTGTATTGAGTAAAATTTATGTAGAACTCCTTGCCAGATAAATAAAACCATTCATGGAACTCCACTTAATAGCTTCAGCTTTTGGGATAACTACCCGTTAACATTGCCCAATTTATGAAATAAGCTTGTCTTAGTCTTAAATGTACACATCCATATAGGCAAAACGACAACGGTGGGATGAAGACAACCTTTTCTTAAAATTCTATATAACAGACATGCCTATGTTCAATTCAATCACAGAGTACTACAAAATTTGCCACCATGGTCCTAATAATGACACAAGTCACACAACCTATGATTTAAGTAGCATCATACCTTTCCTGCACTACTTCCAACAGCCATTAAGAAACCGCCATCTTCATCAAACTCCAATGCAGTAACCTCCTACAAATATGGAAAGGTTAAGAAGATATCAATTACACAAAGATATGTACAAAGAAAACTATAACCTCAATTTTGATTAAGATATGGACAAAGGGGAAAGATAAATGTTTCCTGCCCATTTGAAACTTATGTGAGTAAATAGATGCGTAGGAGGTTACATATGAGATTGTAATGCATGTTACTAGCCTTATAACAACAGCTTCAGCACATCAAATATAAAAATTCTTGATACATTCTCACAGTATTCTTATGCCTTGAAAAGGCTAGTGTAAGAGTATAATTGCTACCTGGTCAGCGTCACCACTAGGTCCAACAGCATCAATTCTGCCAACTGAAGATCTCACTCGCATGTCAAAGCATTCCACAGCACCATCTTCGCCACCACAGGCAACTAATCCATGAATCTTGCTAAAATTTAGAAAAAATTTATGTTCCAGTGATTTAATACAAATAGCAAGGTATGTATACAAAATGTACAAAGCTTTAATAATTGCAGAAAATAAAGCAGGGAAAACCAGCATTCAAGTTCCAGTAATTACCTTCGACAAACTACATTCAATGCAGGGGACTGTGTGCTGAGTGAGGAGAGAAATCGGCCCTGACAATTAAGAAAAGAAAAGCTTTTCATTTTCAGTATTTCTTATTCTAAAACTCAACCAATAGAAAAACTAAGAAGGTATCTACATGCTACTAAGGATGTTTAAACAGAAAGCTGTAAGATAAACACCTGCTCGAGGTTTATTCTGTACAAATCTGGGGATGACGCAGCACAAAGCAAGTCACAAGACCAGCTGTCATAAGTAATATCTCTCCCCATCCTACCAAATGACCACAATAAACATCCATTTTAGAGCACAAATCACACTTTAAACTAAGGAATCAATACACAAAAAGCCCAGATAAGAAACCTCGGAATCCGCAAACTGTAGTGCTTTCCATATTTCGCATGCAGGTAAACAGAGCGATCAGCACATAAAAATGCAAGTTTTGAATAGTCATCTGTCAGAACCTACACCAACAAAAACACAGTTACAAACCAACCAATCTCTCACAAAAAAGATTGATCACAATTTTTCAACACAAAGAAAAGGTTAACTAATGCAAACATAAACAAAAAACGGAGCATAACAATTAATGAATATAAACCTAAATTTCTATTTCAATTGAAGCTATGCTGTTACCTCACCAAAATTATCCCTAGTAAGCTTACAATTTACAAAGACTGAAAAATATTGATAAATGTTAAAACAAATAAAAAGAAGCACAAAAACAATTGGCATATAAACCTAGCTTTCTATTTCAATTAAAGGTAAAAAGTTTCCTCAGCCAACCAATTCCTAACTACAAGCAGAGGGAAAATATTAACATAACTAAATATAATAAAATGAGCATAAAAATTACTGGAATACAAACCTAACTTTTTCTACTTCAAACAAAACTATGCAGTAACAGTTAGTTACCTAGACCAATAACGTCAACATAGGTCAACATAAATAAAATGAAGCACAACTATAGGAACCAGAATATAAACCTAACTTCTTTATTCAATTAAAGCTAGCGGATCCTCTGTAAGTGATTGATAAACACAGAGAAAATATTAACTAAGGAAACTAATTAAATATAAATAAAACGAGTTTCGCTTAAAACCTACAGGAACATATAAACCTAAATTTTTGAATTAATTTCAAATGAAATTAGCTTCACTGTTTTTCAGTACCTGAAAATCAACGATCTCGGAATCCAGGTGGCGTTCGAACTTCAACCCTAGATCCCTCACCTCGTAAACCTTAACTTGCGGCGGATAGATGCCGGAAGCTACGATGTACTCGCCGTCGGGAGTGGCCTTGATTTTGGTGGCGGCGGTGGCGAAGCGCAAATCATCAAGCAGTTGCAGGTTCTGCGTGTAACCTGACAGCGCGCGTAAAGAAGAATAAGAAGAATGAATGAATGAGAAAGGTCACAGAGAGAGAGAGAGAGTTACTTTTAACGTTGCGATGAGAGTTCTTCTTCTTAGAAGGGAGCCAGGAAGCGAGGGAAGGTTGCTGCGACGCTATGGTGTACATCTTAACACCGTTAATTGACGTCGACTTCATGCCGCCGTCACGAGTCGCCATTGCTGGCTACTGTATCAGTGATTGCTTGCTTTGGATTCTGTTGAATCGAAGAATGTGAACGAAGGTCGAAGGCAAAGAGTGAAGAAGGAGGTCGCAACGGCGTCGTCGCACACAGGGGTTGCAGAGAAGGAGTAAGGGTTTTCAAGGTTACGTTAAAGTAGAAAATTTTCCCGTGTATTTTTTTCGTTTTTTCTCCCTCCTAAAACAAAATATTGTTTTGTGTACCAAAAATATTTTAAAATAGATTTTTTATTCTATTAATATTTTTATCTTTATCTTATTTTTTTATTTTATAAAAAATATTTTTAGTTATTATTTTTCTTTTATTTTTTTTTATTATTGTTGTTTTTATTTTCTATTTTTTTTTCTTTTATTTTTAGACATTAATGTAGTATTTGTATTAGTTTTTTTTTTAAAATTTTATATTTAGGGTAAACACTTCAATATTATATATATTCAGACTTTGTTTTTTTTTATAATTATATTACGTATTTTTTTATTTTAAATTAATATGATTACATCATTAATAATAATAAAAATAAATACTAATTTTTTTTATAAATTCAATTTTTATGTTGTTGTAGGGTTTAATTTTTTATTTTCTTCATTCTTAACAAAAATAAACTAAATATTTTTAATTTATTACTTTTTATTTTTATTTTGTAAAAACTTATTTCTTTATTTATTAATTATATTTTTAACTATTTTAAACATTAAAAATATTTATTTTTTAATGCATTAAAAAATAAAATTATCATTTTTTAATTTTTTTTTTTTACTTTTGAAATGGTGTAAAAAAATAAAAATAAAAGAGTACTAAATAATAAAAACAAAAGGTGCTATGGGAAATAAAAGTGTAAATATGGTTATATGAAAAATTGGAAAAAAAAAAATCATAAAGTTTGAAGTGTAAAAAATATTATATAATAGATATATTTTAGTCTTTATCTATTTCTTCAAACAAGTGCATGTAAATATTTTTTATATTTTTTATTTCATTCCGATTTCAAATATCTTTTTTCCTTTATTAAACAAATTGTTTTCCCTTTCCTTTTTTTTCCTTTCCCTCTCACACATCTAATTCAAAGAAAATATTGCTTCTATTTTCAAACTTATCAAGTGGAAGTATTTTTTCTATTATTTTTATTTTAAGATTTCATTTTAGACTAATTTAACTCACAAAAATAAAATAAAATTTGACTAATAATTACTAGGGCATTTACCTTCTTTGATTTCATGTTTCATTATTTAGTTATCATTTATATTTTTTTAACTTAAAATAAAAATTAAGCTTAAGCTTTTTTTTATTAACAGTGAGATTCAGAGCTTGAGAATGGATATGTACTCTCTTTCTCCAAATCTATAAACAGTATAGAAATAAAAATATTTTATATTTAAAAATTTCTAGAGTTTGTTAAACAAATTACATCATTAATTTGTGAGATATATTAATTTATATCAAGTCATTTATTTTCGGAAGTTGTTTTCTCCCGTTAGTTAAATAAATTGTGTATTTCATTCCATTCTTCAAAAGTTTTGATCAAGAAAGTAATTTGAAGTCAAATAACCACTTCAAATAACTCTTCATTGTAGTCAAAAATCGTGAAAAAAAGTTAGTTCATATTAATGACCCCATGTTCCAAAATATTATCTTGAATTATTATTCCAAAACATTATCTTGAATTCTTATACTTGAAACATAAGTATGAATGGAAAATCTCACATTAAATAAAAATTAAGAAAATCAGAGTCTTATCTAAAAAAAATACACAAAATCATATATTTCTTTTTATATTTTTGTTGAAATATCATATGTAATCTGAGATTTAAAGATTCTATGTTTGTTAAAAATTATTGTTCCAAAGCATTGTCTTGAATTCTTATAGTTCATATTAATCACTCTTATATTGCTAAAATATCATATGTAGTTTGAGATTTAAATATTCTATGTTTGTTAAAAACTATTTTTCCAAAGCATTATCTTGAATTCTTATATCGAAAGAGAAATAAGTATGAATTGAAAGTCTCACGTTAAATTAAAAAAAAAAACTTAGTCTTATCTAAGAAAACACACACAATCATATATTTTTGTTGTTGAAAATAATGACATAATCTCTTATATGGTTGATTCATTACTCTTGTTAAATATTCATATTCTCTTATGAAAAAATTCTTAATAATAATTAAATTTAATAATATTTTTTATTTTTATAAAATAATAATATATTTATATGGATTTCCTAAAGTAGAACCACTCATTTTATGGTATAAACAATTATCAAAGGTAGAACAAATATTTGTATTTTTATGTTCCTGAAAAAACAATATCCTTTTATGCATTTCTAAAAGTATAATTGTTCATTTTATGGTATAAATAGTTATACAAAGTAATATTTTTATGTTACTAAAAAACAATATTGTTTTATGTATTTTTTTTAAGAATAACGAGTTGTTTTATTATACAAACCAGTGTCAAATGTAAAAAAGAAAATTGTGGTTGAATCCTTATTATTTGCAACATCATGACACTCATATCAAAGTGAATTCTTATAATTATAAATATATATTTTATTAAAGCAAAAATCTAACATGTTATAATTTTAATTAAATGTTAAAAATAACTAACTACAAACATGTTCATGTTTCGTCTTTAAGACGGTAACTTCGTTCAATAATATATCATGTAATATGCAAACGATTAATCTATTTCTTTATGTTTGATAAAATATTTATATGCTCAGACGACGTACTATAACAAAAAAACACACACACACATATATATATATATATATATATTAGGAAATGTTTGTTGCTTTTATATGATCAAAGAGTTTAGTTCAAAGACAAGTCACATCAAATTGTATCTTGGATGAAAAATTAAAGTTGTTTTTCTTCAATAACTTCTTGATACAAAGCATTTCAACTCTGGCTCGACTATTTGTCATGTACGTGTATACTTTTTATCGTATGTTGGTGCAAAAGACAATGTTACATAAAGAGATGAATATTGTCAATGATCTAGGAAATTGCATGTAGAAGGGTAATTAAAGTTGCATTGAGTGCTTTAATGCAATGTCATATTCAAGTTTGCCAAACTTAGAAAGGACATTCAAAAGAGTTAAAACTGATTAACAACCAGAAATTTCTCAACAATTATACAGTGCCTACATAAAGCCAACTTGTAAGAACATGAGAGAGATCTCTCATGCATACAACATAAGCTTTGTCAAATCTCTAGATCCGAAAAAAGCTTTAAGAATAACACTTTGAGGATTCGTGTAGTTAACTAGGAGAGAGTGTTTAATCTTCTATTCATTGAAAGACACAATCCCTCGCTAAAGAGTAAGATTTGCGATTTGGTTATCATACTCTCACACAACTTCATAGCTTAGAATGACTATTAAGAAATAACACTTAATTGAGTCAGGAATGTCTTGAAAATGAATACTTGGTTGAGTCAGGAGTGACTTTGGAAAGAATACTTAGTTGAGTCAGGAGTGGTTCGAGAAATAATATTCAATTGGGTCAACCAGGGGTTGTTGAGACTTGAAAGAATACTTGTTAAGTTATGAGTGACTTGTGGAAAGAATACTCAATGGATTAGCCAAGAATGACTATGAGCATAAAGAATACCCAAAGCATACTTTCCAACATTAATATGTTTAGTAAAACTCTGAAACTCGATCTATTGATTAAGAATTGAATGTAATATGTTGCAACAAATGAACCAATATAAATTGTTGTGTATTTTCATTTTTCCTTATTCTCATTTATGTTATTATTATTTGTACCAATTCAAAAATGAAAACTCCTTTTGAAATACATGTTTAAAATACATTATTTCACTAAATTAGTTAAGATGTAAAGTTGCATCTATTATACTATATCAGACGCAATCTGCCTGATCACTTGGCAAAAAAATCATTGTCTGATCAATCATTATCCAACAATATTTTTAAAAAGATTTTAAATATAATTAAAATACAATTTGGTAATTCTTTGTTGTGTTTTCCTGATTTTTACATATTTCATGTTATCCCATATTGGAATGACTTTTCATTTTAGACTTTTTTTCTTGCATTAATCAACATAGGACTTAGATTTTCTCCAATAATATATAGAATGATAATATTTTTACAACTACCAAATAATGAGAATTCAAAGTCAAATTTGCTCAACAAATAGCTCGAGCTGAGTTGGCTTCTTTAAGTTGTTTCATTAATATTGTATTACTCGTTCCCAGTTTAGATTGTTATTCCATAAAACCTTTGTTATGAACACGTGGAGAAATCTATGATTGGTTAGCACTCTTTAAGGTTGATACCTATGTCTTTTTCCATATATTATGATGTTATGCTTACTCTTGATGCTAGAGGCACTTATACTACATGCCTAATACGTAAATTTTGGAATGACTAAATTTAAATGTTTTTTATATATCTACTACATTTGAATGCTTTATTGATCTATTTGTTTAAGTTTATAGGGTTATAAATTTAAAGTTTAGAGCTTCTAATGTTGAAATTAGTACATTTATGCAACATTAGTATAACTTAAAACAATTTTCCTTAGTATTCCATTCTTTCTGAACAAAAAGTCATGCTTAAAAATCACTTGGTCTTTAAATGAATTTCAATTGTTGTTTACATTTTCTTTTATTTTAATGAGGATTTCTTTTAACACTAACTTATTGTAATTGCCTTCACTTTACCTACATACTTTTTGTTGAAATATATAATAATATCCACGATGCATATGTATTTGATGTTGCATCTCCAAATACATTCGATTAAGATCGATTAAGAGAACAATGTGTAATTATGCTCGAAACAGGATTGTAAAATCTATTCATTATACTATTGGAATAACATTGATGATGTTTCCACTCTAAGAAAAAAAAGAATAAAAAGTGCTTGTAGAATTATTTTATTAAAGAAAATAATTTAAATATAATGAAACTTTTCTATACAATAATTAATAAGGTTACACATAATTAAACTTTTCTATATTTTTTAATGACAAATAACGGGTAGAAATAATTAAAATTAATACAAAATAAAAATAAAAAACACTTTCACATAATTATGTGAAACATATTAAAAGAAAATTATTTTGGCAACATTCCATAGGAGGTTTAACATTCACATGGTGTTATACATGTTTTAATTAATTTTCTCAAAAAAGGACACTCTTCGAATTAAATTGTGAACATTTCACACAAAATCAATATCATTTTATTTGTTGATAAGAAGAAAAAGAGGTATAGGAATTTTGAACGTCCTTCAAATCTCGTTTATGATAATTTTCTAACAAATTTTCATAAACAAAATAAATAGTAGTGAAAATTTTAATTTTAAATAAATAGTACTAGAAGAAAATCATCAAATAAAAACTAATTTTAGAGATAAAGAATAATTAGTTGTTATATTGACTAAATTAGATATTATTTTAGAGACTAAAAAAAATATTGGTATCTAAATTAGTTTTTATTACTGATAAATAGTTTCTAAAGTGATATCTAATTAACTATCAAAGTTTTAGCTACCAATTATTTCGAATATAAAGTTAGTAGCTAAAACCTTTGTAGTTAAATACCAATTTTTTAGATTATAAAGTTAGTAGTTAAATACCAAATTAGAAAATATTATTAATAATAGAAACTGTTGGAGATCCCACATCGACTAGAGATTAGAGCCTTTCATTGTATATAAGTGGGTGCAATCCTCAACCATATGAGCCGGTTTTATGGGATTGAGTTAGGCTTAAAGTCCACTTTGTAATATGGTATCAGAGCCATTTCGAGCCTATCCTAGCGAGTATTTGTTGGGCCTATCGTGCCACCCGCTATCGGGCCGCTATCGGACCACCCATAATATATAGTCCCACGCACGAGTTGGTA
>Ga0123342_1000793_pt1 | contig 51438 bp, 19 predicted proteins | sample Turbeawhitnodule_FD_89960 | JGI IMG/M metagenome (GOLD analysis project Ga0123342, IMG submission 89960) | Root nodule microbial communities of legume samples collected from Mexico - Turtle bean Mexico white nodule | ecosystem: Host-associated > Plants > Roots > Nodule | place: Mexico: Nepantla...
AAATAAATATAAAAGAAACTTTTATTCACTTGTATATTAGAGAGTAAAATACATGGTGTATATATAAGAAAAAGATTAAGACCTAGCTGAAACAGAAAAGGAAAGTTGGGTCAAACAAACAAAACTCAATAATTTAAAATAGAAAATTAAATATATTAACACTAAGTGTTGATACTTAGAAAACTGAGTTTTGTATGAAATAAAAAAAAATGAACAATTGAAAATTTGAATCTACACTGAATAATTTATAAAAAATTATAAAGTATATAAGAACACACCTTTGATGGCAAAGAAACACAACAAGAAGCAAGATCAAGGATCAACCTACACATGACATGAATGTGGTGAGCAAGGTCATATTAAACATGATTGCCCTTTATTAAAATTGAAAAAAAAAGGAATGAAAGAAATACATTAAGAAAACAAAAGGCTTACACTAGATAATGCTTTCAACTAACCGTTCAAGTGAAAGAAGTCAATCTTTGTTTGGTGATAGATGAAGAATAATTAAGTAGAAGTATCATAAGTAACTCTAATCTTGAAATTGATGAAAACTATGATAAATTGTTTGATGCATTTAATGAATTACATGAATAAGTAAAAGACATTTCTTATTCAAACAATCAACTCAAAGGAGATAATAGATGGCTTGAAAATAGATTAAAAAAATTGTAAGAGGAAAATGACAATTTGAAAATCGATATTAATGCTTTCGAAATGATTTATGAAACTCTTCATGTAATTGCAAATCAAATTCTCAAGATAAAACTCATGATTGTGAAAACTGAAAAAAAAACATGTAGCAAAAATAGAATCCCTTTTGAAAACTCTTGCAAAATTCATATTAGGAAGATCAAATTTAGATGCATTCCTAACTTCACAAAAAGTGCACTATGGAAAAAAACTGAAATTGGTTTTACACATCAAAATAACAAAAAGGTTTCAGAAATTTCTTCAATTTCATAATACCATATACATCACCATTTGTCACTTGTTTCTATTAGAAAATTGGTCAGGCATCAAACATATTTTATATAAGAAAAGCATGGTGTTCCTAGATATGTCTAGATTCCCAAAGAAAACCACATGTGTGTTAACCCAAAGGACCCAATATAAATTTGGTAGCTAAAAATTATTTTTAATTTATTTTGAAAATGTTTTGATGTAAATCATTGTTTGATATGTTGTGGAACATCAATTAGGTATTTTAGATTATTCCAACACTCATTAACTGAATCATGTGATATTTATACCATCTGACTTGTATTTTTGTGCTATTTAATCAATTATATTTCATTATAACACATTAATCAATCACTCTTATATTTTCCATTGATATTTGGTCATATCAATCATCATTCATATCTTCTTTCACAACTAGCATTGTAGAGTGTAATTTATTTTTTTATGTATTAGTATTTATAAAATACACAAATAATTTGCAATTTATTTTGTCATTTAAAAATAATATGAAAATAAAATGTATATATATATATATTATAAAAAATTATTGTGAAAATATATTAGTAGAAAAGATATATTTATAAATTCAATTCGTTAGGAATAGATAGTTTAGAAATGGTTTTATACGAAATTACTTGTAGATTTAAATTTAGTAGGAAAATTACCCTTATTACGTCTAAATAAATTTTTTCATAAGTATATTTGTTATTTTTTTTTTCATGAAAATTTATTGTAAATATTATTTAACAAAAAAATTTCTACTAATTTTTAAATCTTGCATTAATTAATTATTCATGTTCTTGTAACACATAAAGGTAGAGAGATATACATATTTATAAGTGACATGTGTTCAACATTCTATAACAAGGATAAAGTAGGGGTGACAATGCGGGCTGGTCCGTCCCGCATAGGCCCGCCTGCACTTGGCTCGCAAAAAAAGGGCCGGGTTGGCTCGTCCTGCATAGAATTTGTGGGCTGATTTTTTTAACCCGTCCTGCATAAGGTTTGACCTGCGGGTTTGTAGGCCAGTCCGCATAAAAAATATTTATTAAAAAAAAAATTTAAATAAAAATTTTGAATTTTTTTATTTAGATGCATTAGGTAAATGGTTTCATAATATTATTTTCACGAAACATGCATAATAAGATGTTATTAAAAATTTTGGAATGTAAAATATGAGGCTACATGAAGAAAATATGGGGGTGTAGAAAAAAATTATACATTTTAAAGTTATGCGAGTTATGCGGATCATCCCGCCCCGCCCTGCACTTGGCCCACGCGGACTGTGGGTTATGTGGAGCGGATCTAAGTGGACCAGCGAGTTGAAATAAGTAACCCGCCCCGCGTTGGCCCACCCCACTTTGCCACCCAGAGATACAAGTTTCATTATTACACACAATAAGTTAAGATTATAATAGTTGATTATATGAAATGAGTAATTAGAAAAATTAATCAAGTAGCACGGTTTGTAATTAACATAGAAAATAGGCTTAAATAACTCTATAAATACAAGATTTCCATTTGATAAAATGTATGTCCTTCTAATCCTAATATATTCTTACTTTGAACACCGAACACTTAGTTAAAAATTAGAAAAAAAATTATATTATAAGTATATTCCTTAATTCCATTAAAGATAATCCCAAGAACAAAAAAGATATTTCCAAGATTCAAGAAGAGAATGAATATCGTGTCAATATGTGAAGGTTATCTACAAGTAAAAAATTATTTTTATTCCATACAAGAACAATTCAGAGAAAATTATCTATAAATCCAAATTCATGAATGCTAAAAAAACTACTTTTTTAAAGATTTTTATAAGAAACCTATAGAAAAAGTTGAATAAAATATAAAAAATAAAAGTGTAGCCGTGTCAATATTTGACAGATAGAAAGAAAGAAAAAGAAGATGACAGCAACTAGTAGTTGAGAATCATTTTCCAAAGGCCCTTGTTGATTTAAATGAATTTTGTTTTTTCTTGCATGAATTAGGAGTTATTGTTTATGAGTTACGTAAAATGGCAATTTAGTTGAATGGGACAGGGGTTGCAGATTTCTGAATTGAAAGTGAAATGTGTGCAAAAGGGTACCATATAGTGGTACCCATTCTTATTTCTCAAACCAAAAACTTCTCTAACCATTGCATTGACTTTCTTCTAACCTATGTAGCAGAAACACGGACCACACTTATACGATACACAACTAGACACATAAATACGTATAATTCATACTTATATGATATATAAATAAACACAGAAATATGTATAATTTTTAAAATGTAAAATACAAGAATATGAATCTATATATTATATAATTATAAATTATATAAATTAACAATAAAAATTTATGAGTAAATTATGTTCTATATTTTTTTATAAAGTATAAAGATATTTTTCATGACTAATTTAAAAAGATTTATTTCTTATTTTTATAATCATAATAAAAATTTATATAATAAATTTAAATTTTTTAAAAAATATTATATTTAAAAAAAATTATATTAAAACTGTATTATAATTGTCAAAAATTCAACAAATAAATTTTGAATTTGACATTTCATGAATACGTATTCTACAAATATTATACAAGTGTCGGTATTTAGTATATGCATCCAACACGGAGACGTCATTTAAGTCATATACAAACATAATACTACCTTTCATTTATGCTTCTCAATAATGTCAGACAAAATATCAGCATGTGAATCACATTCCCAATTAATCTTATATACCAACAAATTCATATATGATGTAAGAAAGTATAAAAAACACGTCATAAATAATTTATTAAACTAAAAAAATTAAAATACATATAAAAAGAATATATTTTTTGCGTTTAATCAGAGTGAAACATATTCTTCACCTAAGCGGAAAAAGGAAAAAATATTGTCGGCTTACCCAAGTGTGGTTAAGTTAACCAGAGTGTGGGGTTAGGTTAGGATTGTTTTTGTTTGATGCCGATGGCTGGTGAGGCCCCAAACAAACAAGTGCCACGCCATGGAATCGTCGGTGACTCGTTTTGACTCGCTCGAGTTTATTAACACCACCATCACTCACTCAACACAAACACATAATTGTTCGTTTCGTTTCGTTGTGTTTCCATAACAACAACAACATCGATACAACACGCGATTCTGCATTCGCGATTCCGCTCTCGAATCACTTTCCATTCCATGGCCGATTCAACCTCAAGCGATTCTCTCTCGCTAGACATCGATTCCTTCTCTCCTTCACCTCAGGTATATTAATTTTATTATCATCATTATCGTTAACGTTATCGTTATCATAATTATGATTATTGTGATTCTGCATTGGATTTTCTGTCATCGATTTGATGTTATATGCAACAACAACAACCGCAATAGCGATAATAATCTGCTTTTGCATTACAGGACTTGCTCTATAATCAATCAAACCTCGTTTAGCGCTTTTAGTTCGATTCGTTCCTTTTGTGTTTTTTTCTCTCTCGCGCTTTTTTTTTTTAATTTCGGAATTCTGCGTTTGTCTGCTTCTCCCTTGTAACACCGAGAATGGCTTCAATTGGTTTTTTTTGAGCTTTTTCTAGCTTGTTTCTTCGTCCCGAGCGGAAACGGCGTTTTTCGTGTCGTTTTGGTTTCTGATGTTCCGTAAGGGAGGTTGATGTCAAGAATAACCCAGCTTGTGAGTTGTGAATACGAGGCAAATGGTTGCTGCAAATATAGTTGTTACTAGTTCGGTTTTCCATGTTGTCTGAGGATTTTGCGAAATGGTGAAGACGTTTTGTGTTAGTGTTATCATGCCTTATGGTTAAAGAAATTAGACTGTGGTTTTAGAATTATTTTTTTTTCTTTAGTTAATAGTTTTGACAGACAACTAATTAAAAAGTGATACTAATGATGATTTCTGATTGGTTGATGGTGGAATATTGTTTCTTCTACGAAGCCCAACTTTTTTTTTGAAGAGTTTTTAATTTAAATATACTTTTATGCACTGTTGTCTCATTACAGCTTAACATGTATTTCAAGATTGTTGATTTTTGTAATAACTAATTTAAAAACCATATTTTAATTGATTTTTAATTAGGTGATAACATAAAGGTCTCCATTCATGAAAATGAAATTCATTTTTTATTGTGATAAGAGGAGAATAATAATTTTCTTTTAAAAACCGCTTCTTCACATGCAGTCTACATTGTTTTCGCCTTGAAAGGTTTTGTGGCCTGTTACGGGTTGCTTCTTTGCATGAGTTTCGTTTTGTGATTTCATTTTGCTGCCCCGACTGTTTACACGCACGTCTTTGCTGCACATGATTAAAGACCTTTTGTTGAATAAAATAGAAGTTGCTTCCTCAAAAGGAGCTTCTAACAATGTATTCTATACCATTACTCATCGTCAACAATGAACTCAAACGTGCTATAAAACATTTTTTGCTCACTTATGTGATTCCCTCCTTGTTTGTTGTTATAAAAACATAAGGGCAATGGTGTAATGAGCACTTTGTTGTCTTTTTCGGTTAAATTTCTGAGCCGTGATGCTACTGATATTTTTGTGCAGGAGCATATCATCAGAACACGTCATGGTTCTGTATCCGTTTCTGTATACGGAGACCAGGATAAGCCAGCACTTATCACATATCCAGATTTGGCTTTAAATTGTAAGTTAAATGGATTTTATGGTTTATGTATATCACGTGAATAACCCCCTCTAATTTTGCATCAGAACTTTTCACTTTATTTGTCTTACAGTTGTAGCTTTTATGGATTTATTCCTATTGTTATGGTTAAAATTATTTCCCAGTACATTTAAGCATATTCTTTTTAACCTTAGTTTTAAATCTGGTACCTGCTGGCATTGAAATATGTATCAGTTTTTATAAAAAAAAAAAGTTAAATATTTGCTCTTTCCGCCCCTGAAACTATGTATTTGTTTTCTGAAAATTCAAGGCTTGCTCCTAAAAGGTTTATTGCAGGAAAAATCAAATGTAAAATTGCTGTTTGGTGATTTTTGCCAAACATCGATTACTCTCAACTCAACTTTTTTTTGTCTTTTTTGTGATTATGTATCGGTTTTTGTAAAAATTAAACATTTTGCGCTCCTGAAACTATGTATTCTTTTTCTGAAAATTTAAGGCGTGCTCCTAAAAGTTTTGATGCTGGCAAAATCAAATCTACAATTGCTGTTTAGTGATTTTTTCCAAACAATGATTATTCTCAACTCAACATTTTTTTTTGTAATGCACTGCCAATCTAACCTTTTGTTTTCATGCTTGTGGTTTCATCAGATGTCTCCTGCTTTCAGGGGTTATTATTTTGTCCCGAGGCATATTACCTTCTGCTCCACAATTTCTGCATTTATCACATTAGTCCACCTGGGCATGAGGTTTGTATCTTGAAGCTGTACTATGGTGTTGCTTGATTCTTGTCTCCTAACTGTTATAAATTTTTACATTGTTGAATATTTATAATTTACCTGGTTCCTTATCATCTTGTGCTTTCTTCAAGAGTTATTGCAGTTAGGAGCTGTTCCAATTGATCCAGATTACCCAATTCCCTCTGTAGATGACTTAGCTGATCAAATAGCTGAGGTTCTCAACTTTTTCGGGTGAGTGTTTAGCTCAATCAAAAGTTGCGTCCCATTTAGTGACATGAAGAAATGGATTTAGACCATTTTCTTTTTGTATTTAAATATCTAAGTTGACTCCAAGTTCCTCCTAGAATAAAGTGATGGGTACTGGCCACAGAAGCTGATTTATCCTTTATTTGTTCTTGTTTTGCTTGCAGTCTTAGTGCAGTCATGTGTATGGGAGTAACTGCTGGGGCTTACGTTTTAACCTTATTTGCTGTAAGTATTCATGTGTGTTTGTCTCCTTCTTAAATGTCCCCAAGATACTGACAGGTCTTTCTAACACTTGACAACAGATGAAGTATAGACAACGTGTTCTTGGTTTGATACTTGTTTCACCTCTGTGTAAAGAACCATCTTGGGCTGAATGGTTATACAACAAGGTTCTGTTCCTATGCAAGAAAGACTGTGTTTTTGTTCTAAAAGTTAATCTCATTCTTTTCTGAAGATTTTAAAATATTTGCAGGTCATGTCAAATTTACTATACTTCTATGGCATGTGTGGCGTAGTAAAGGAAATATTGCTGAAACGGTACTTTAGCAAGGTATGTCTTTGCTTCCAAAAGTATTCCATGTTTTACTTCCAGTGTGTTAGGCTGAAACATTGACTTTTGATTGGTGGTGATAGGAAATTCGAGGTGGTACACAATTGCCGGAGTCGGATACAGTTAAAGCTTGCCGAAGGGTTAGTCAATATTTTTTTGTTTCATTTTCATGTAGGAACAGGGTTATAACTGATAGCTAGTTTATTTTTTTTATGCGTCAGAAATTAATAACAGGAGAAAAGAAAAGAAAAAACCTCACAAATTGGATGCCTACTGCATCAGCCATTAAGTGAGCTCGAGCAATCTGAACTGAACACTTTACTTGTAGCTAGTTGTAAGCTGAACACTATACTCTTTCTTACAGTTGTTGGATGAGAGGCAGAGCTTGAATGTGTGGCGATTCCTGGAAGCTATTAACGGGTATGAATCATACCGTATGATCACACTTTCAAAATAGTGATTCTCGTATTTCTTTTTGAGAGGGCAGGGTGTTTAGAAGTGGCAATTGCTCATGTAGATATTTACTATTGCAAAGGTTGCAACATCACTCAGAAAGTGGTTATTATAATTGTATTCGTGGCTGCACAAATATGCCAGCGCTTTATTTCAGTATGCTCTGGATAGTATATACTTATTTGCTCAGGGATATAGTTCATTTTCATTTAACTTCATTTTGGGACCTAACAGGAGACCTGACATAAGTGAAGGGTTGAGAAAATTACAGTGCCGCTCACTTATTTTTGTTGGGGATATGTCACCATTTCACTCGGAGGCCCTCCACATGACTTCAAAATTGGACAGACGATTCAGTGCCTTAGTTGAGGTATTGAAAATAGTTTATTAATTTGTGATAAGATTATGTAATATTGCAATCGGGTTTCGCTTTAATATCTGCTGGTGGAACAACAGGTTCAAGCATGTGGATCAATGGTAACAGAGGAGCAGCCTCATGCCATGTTAATACCAATGGAGTACTTTCTCATGGGATATGGCTTGTACAAGCCATCCAAGCTGAGTGTCAGCCCAAGAAGCCCCCTGAGTCCATCTTGCATATCTCCGGAGCTTTACTCGCCGGAGAGTATGGGTTTGAAGTTGAAACCCATAAAGACACGAATTTCTCTGGAAATCTAGAAGTAGATGAATAAAGACTGGATATTGGTGCCCCTTCTGATCTATTGATTGAACGAGTTCATGATTGGATGGTTAGTCGGAGTGAATGAGGGGATTGCCATACCAGACAGATCGTTGTAGATAAGAAAATAAGAAATCAACAAAGAGGAAAAAAATGGAAAGTTTAGTAGAAATCAATATAGTCAGTCATTCTTTCATTTGTAATCAATCATAGATTTTAGTCAATCAGTCTCAAGCCTGAATGGTTGTAAAGCTTTGGTATTGTTGTTTCCCATATTTTGGGGGGATGGAACTTCTGCATAAAATTGTACAACAGCAAACGTGGTGAGGAAGAAGTCATTACTGTGCTATTTTCTTGTTTTCGGCATCTTATTCACTGTCGATAAATATAGTGTTTTTTATTTGAAATTTGAAAATTTGATGCATTCTTGGACTTTAATTGGACCAGTTTGCAAATGTTTCATTTTATTGCGAAAAGGTTGTCTTTTAAAGTTCACAGCTAAATGTTTATTCAGGATTCATTTATAGATGAAAAATAAATTTTACCATACTATATTTTTACGCTACATTCATATTCATAAATAGCATGCAGTTAATTAGCGAATTGTATGCAAAGAGGAATCGATGAAGTTTAGCACAATTATAGGATAACTGTATTTTAGCTAAATATATAATTAAAAAGTATAACTATTACCTGATTACTCAATTCAATAACATTATAACGTTTTTTGCATTCTTTACTCTAAATATTTTTTTGGATTGTTAAACTAATTTTAATGTTAAAATGCTCTTAAAATATTAATTTATTATTTTAACAAAAATGCCTTGTTAATGTTATTGTTATAACTATAGTATTCATTAAAAGTATTTATTACATCTTTGTAAAAATATATACTTTTAATCAACCAAAAGAACTGACAATTTGTTTTAAGTGAAATTTATTTTACAATAATATGATAAGATTGTTTTTGTACTACACTAAATTTTTTATTAACATTTAAGTGCATTCCTTCCATTTTTTTTCACACGTATAAATGACAGGGTCCAATTGATGATTAGTCCACAAAACCACTTCTCTTAGCTTCCACCAACACTATCAAAGTGCTATGAACCAGCAAGGAATTTACAATCTAACCAAAAAAGGCATTTTGGACAGTCAAATAAATTCCATGTTAACAACTGCAAATTATAATCCTTGGAGACCATCATCCATTATATGAAATCACCTCTTTCAAGATAACTGTATCTTATAAATACCCAACTAAGCACAGCATTATGCACAATTCTGATTTCATCAGTGTCAAATTACTTAATTGATCCAAAAACTTAGTAGTAGGAATAATAATAATGTCATTGTTATATGACTTTTTTTCAACTTCAATTGATATTCAACATTTGACTGTTCATGTTTATCCTGCTTCTGTGAGTGCTCTCCAATCCTTCTTCATTTCTACAAGCTTTTCTTCTACTCATTTCAGCATACATTTCTTCAATCATAGGCTTCCATAACCGAACACGTGCATTGATAAACCAATTGGATACCTGGTCAATCAACCATAAATACAACTCAAATTATCATCTCAAACAAGAACAAGTTTGCTATTTTTTTTATTTCTATATAAGTTTTACATTTTTTCATAGCATACTCTTCCTCCCTAAACAACTACCTGGCAAGGATCAAAGGATGTATCTAACAAGAGAGTAACAAGTACCTGGCTTCTTGTCAACCCACTTTTTACTGCCAATAAATGCTTCTCTGCATCTTTAGGATACCTGAAATCCATCACATCATATGCTAAAAAAAACATGCATTTGAGGGTAGACCCTTTTGCACAACTTTAAAAGTCACTAAATATGTATGCTCTTAGCTGATGATTACATCTCAAAAGCTTATGGTCATGTCCTAAGTAGATAATTCTCCTTCTAAGTATCTATAAGAAAGTAAAATGAATTGAACTACTCTCACAATTTTGAAAACAACTTCTGTATCTAAGCTTTTTGAAAAGTTGAATTCGAGAGCTTCTATAAAAGTTAACTATATAAGTTAATTTCAATTCATTCTTTCGTAATTTAAAACAACTTATGCAAGTTCTCTTGTTTAAATGTCACTGCAATCCAAAAGGTAAAAGTTGTAACTTGTGAAAGAAGTTAAATTAATTTTCTATTCTTACTGTCTTTTTGCGTGATTACTTGTGAGAAAGCTTATAGAAAGAAGTTCTATATATTTGAATAAAGAAACTCACGGATGGAGGAAATTCTGAAACATCCAAGCACGTAGAACTGAGACAGATCTCTCTGGCAAGCCCCTTTGGGGTCTCCATAGCTGATCTTTTCTCTTCAACTGCTGCAGAGCCCATTGCTTTTGAATGAATGAAGTTTCAAGAGACCATTCCTTCTCCTCTTCTGAACACAAGCTGTTAAAATCTGGTCCCATGGCAAGAATGCAATTGCTAATCCTCTCTCTCAAGTCCTTGTATAAGAGAGAGATGGTTTGAAGTGCAAAATGTGCATGCATGTGTGGATCCAACTCAGTAGCAGCATGGAATGCAGATACCACAGTATGAACCTCATCCAAACACTGACTATATCCATTGTCCACCTAATAATAAAGGGCATTAGTCCATTACTATCACTATGTCACAATGAAAACTTTCACATATTACTTTTCATATATATTTGCCCTTTTCTACCCACTATCCTAATTACGGGCCAATTTTTCCATGCATAAATCTTAACGAGGAAAAATGATAATTGCAAAGCAAGCACATTTGAACATATAATTAAATCAGGACCATAACTTATGTTCTACTAATGAGTGTAAGAGCTATCATTTTACCAGCTGTAGAAGCATGAGAAGTTGGGATTTGTTTGAGTCAGCTGCATGTCTTTCCGATGGAGATTCTTCTACATGTACTCCATAAATGGAATTTTCATTTTGATTATTCGTTACCCTTCTATTTGGTGTGAAAGCTGAAGCTGACTTGTTTCCTCCTGCTCTAACACCAGAAGCTGAATAATTTATCAGCTCTACATTTTCAAATGAATACGTGGCAATTTGAGCAAATATCTCTTGAACTCCAGCAAGATATCTGGACCCCAATATTGCTGGTGAAAACTGGACATGTTTGTTAGAACTTAATCTCATAGACAGTTCCTTGCTGCTGCAGGAAGGTTGATCCAAGCCTGAACTTGTTCCATTCATGCTACGAGATGCGTTGGAGCAGCTCATCTCTGAGCACTGACCTGTAGTTGGAGGAGATCTTGCAAGACTTAGTGACAGCTCTTTACTACAATTAGAGGAATTAAAGGCAAAATTTCCCAAGCTTGCAACATTTGATGATGTCCATCCATTTTGAACCAGGTTTCCTATGGAAGAATAAGCCTGGATCTCAGTCCCATTGGCCTCTGGAGCTTTCAGAAACTTGCTCACATTCCACTTCTGAATACCTGATAATTCATCATAGGCATGATCACCAAAAGTTGCAGCCAAAGGGTTTGATGTATCTTGCCAATTATTGAAGATGTATGGCCCCAGTGCCTCCAATGCACTCATTGAATGAGACAAAGCTGCTGAACTCTGCAGATTATCTTGAAGGCCTATTCTATCAGCAAGTGAATCAGCAGAAGCAATTGGCCTTCCTCCAGCTAAATGCTCTTGAATGGCACTGTTGTTAATGGGATTTGAGACATCTCCTACAATACTCTTTCCTTGTATTGTGACAAATGAATTGGAATCAGCAATTCTAGCAGGGTTTATGAAGCAACCATCTACATGGACATCACTTGTAGATTCACCTTGTTCTGCAGCAAGTACTGGAATTCCATTTATAATGTGGTTTTGGTTATTGAGGTCAAATGAGTAGCATTGAATCAGTGGCTTCGGTGCTAAATGCTGTGCAATTTCTTCTATGACAGCAGAATTTCTGCCAGAAATGTCCAGTGAAGCACTGTACATATTATTCTCCATCTGGGAAATGTAAAAAGAGCCACGGGATACTTCTTCAATAGCCTTTCAAAACAGCATTACCTCCAGAGTGGCTTGTTTTTTGTTCAAATTCATGGTACCAGTAGGATCTCCTTCTTCCCCTTTTTTGGAAGAATCACCTTACTCTCTTGAAGAAAATGGAAACAGGTCCATGCTACAAACAAACCAAAATTAGAACATGGCAGCAACGAAAATAGTAGTAGATAACTCTCCTACATTGTGACTCAATTTATCATCATTCCAAACTAGAACATTTACTGAAAGATGAAAGAAGAAATTAATAAAAAAAAATGGCTTTTGGACTACTTATGTAAACTAAAAATGACACAAATGATTTCAAGAGAAGAACCAAGAACAGGTATAGGGAGTTAGCTACATATCTATCACCACCCACCAAAACAAGCTGAGCCATGATGGAACACTTCTTCAAAGGATGTCTAGTTACCCTCCAAGAAGCTAGAAAGCAAAATAAAAGGAGCATGAAAAATAAGCACTGCCTGTAGCAAGTTCTTAAGGTTATAGAGTCATCAAATTTATAAACCATAAGCAGAAAACACGATGCTAAAGACTAAGCTATTAAATTCTTTATACAAAGTACAAAAAAACACATATATATTCGTCTTATCTGGTGTTTTTGCAAACCAAAAAAAGACAACCACCTCAAGAAAACCAAAAGCATGGAAGAGTGTGTAAAACTGTATGTAAAGGCTCAAGAAAGGTTTCATAAGAAACAAAGAGCGAAAAGAGGTAGATGTTGCACCTAGTGTTGGAGATGGATGAAAAAGGTGTGTGAGATAGATGGAGGTAGAAGAGCCACGAATGAGTAAAAACAAGAAAGGAGAAAGAGAGAGAGAAAGAGAACACAGTAGACATTGGTAGTAGCCTTTGGTGCAGTGCCACTCATTTGTGGTGCAGCCTTTAACGGGCCCTCTCTGATCTCTTTTGTCCTCCTCAGTCCTCACACCTAACAACACACACCTATTACTATTTCTATCACTACTATTATCATTTTGTTCAGTCACTGCAAATGCAATGCAATCAAAATATCAGGATTCTCTCTCGTGTTCACAGCAAGGGGGGGCCTCAGAAACACTTTGGTGAAGACCCTTTGGTTTTTTAGCCATTTTTAAACAAGATGCTAACGTGAACAGAAACATGACTCAAATGGGGTAAACAAAAGCCAAAGCTTTCCCTACACAATGTAACAACAAAGGCACGAGGGAATTGTTTTGACGTGTGAAGGAGAGAGAGAAATGGAAAGAACAGTGTGATAGGGCTTGTAGTGTAGCTGTTGAGTGTACTTTCTTGTGGATAGTAGTTGCCAGACATAGACCTTCTGATGTAAGCATGCCAATAAATGACGACATTTTTTCCTCTGAAACCCTCCTTCTTCTTCATCATCATCATCATTCATTAACTCATTCATCATTTCTTTGCATTTATCAATCTCAATTTCATATCATTTACACTCCATAAATGTCAACTACTACTACCCACATAACATACAATTAACTTCAAATATGCTTAAATCACTATATATTTTCAGCTACATAATATAATATAAACTTATATACTATATACTATATACATACATATATATATATATATATACTTTTAGAACTTTCTAACAAGGGTTGGTTTTAAAATTTCTTATGGGATCATTTTTCTGAAATAGGATTTGACCCATTAATGTATAAACAAGATGGGGAAATGTAACTTAAGGTGTATATTACTTTTAATGTTATATTTAGTTTTTTGAAATTTTGAGAAGATAATTTTGTGAACTGTGATGTGCTCCAATTACATATAAAATAAAATTGAAGTTGGTTGCTAACATATTAACGTTTACGTTAAATATAAGAGAAAATAGCTAGTTAATATTTTTTTTAAAGTATTTGAAAATAATCACGATGGTTAAAAATGATTTTATAGAAACTAATTTTAGAAACACATAATTTTTAGTTAATATATGGACTAAATTAAATATTAGCTTAGATATTAAAATAATGATTGATATCTAAATTAATTTTTATTATTTATAAATAGTTTCTAAATTAATATGTAAAAAATTATTAAGTTTTTAATTATAAATTTTAAAATTTAAATAATTAATATTTAAAATTTTATTAACTATTTAGATACTAATGCATAGAATTTTTATTATTGAGTTTAGTTAATACATAGAATGATAGAAATCAAACTTCCCACATAATTAAATTATAAAAATAGATAAATATATTATTACAATTAAGATATATTTGATACTAGATTTCAAAATAAATAATATCAACTTAAAATCACTCATTTGGTCCCTTGAAAAAACTTAATTAACTTTTAGAACTTAAATTTAAAATTTATTCATTTAGTCCTTACCTTATATATACTATATTTTTTAAATTCAGATATTTAGATGACAGAGACTAAAAAAATTAAAAACTATCCAGATAAACTCCACAAAAGATTAAAATTTTATTAATTTGTAAGACTAAAAGTAATTTTTAAGTATAAAAATAAAAAAGGTAAAGTTTGAATAACTATAAAAAAAATGCTAATATAAATATATAAATATATATATAAAGGTATTTTCAATTTAAACTTTAATTACAATTTAATATAATTGTAGTTATCAAATTTTATTAAAATTAAACAATAATAATAAGTTGATTAAATAATTTATATTTTAGAAAAAATTTATTATGTTAATTTTTTTTATCTAATAATGTGTTTTGTAAAAAAATATAATTTAATTGAAAATATTGATCATTATAATAATATTTAGTAAGAATTATATGGACATAATTTATTTTTTTATATATTTATTTATTCAAATAAGGGTTACTCGAAATACTATTTAAATTTGTCTTCCAAACACATCGAATATAATTTTAAAATTTAAATGAATAAAAAAAACTCCCAATGAAATTAATTTAACGAGACGAGAAAGGCTATGAATAGCTTAATTTTTTTATTGTTCGTTCCATCTTCAAAGTTGTAAATAATTGATTTTATAATTTAATTGAATGTATAATTTTTATTTTTATCTGTTTAATTTTATTAAAATATTTTTTAAAAATTTTAGATGAAATCGAGGAAGGAAACACGCATCAAGTTTAATTGTTCCCTGTTTGTTGTTTCAATCTTTGAAGAAAGAATGAAGAAAAAAATAGTGATGTTATTCATGCATAATAATAATATATATATATATATATATATTCATTAATAAAGTATTAAAATTCTACAAAATTATAGATATTTATTAAAGATATAATTAAATGTCTTTTTTAAATTTTTCTCATATGAATTTTTTTAACCATCATAAGTCTTAAGTCTGATGATGTTATATTTTTAGAATACTTGCATTACCAAATAGAGAAATTATAGATAAAAATAATTTATAATTATTTTTTTGTAAGAAAAAAAGTGATACCTAATGTTTATAGTAACGAGAAAGATTACCTCTCTAACAAGTAACGTGTGTTTCTTTTCTTTAACGTTTTAAAAATATTTTGTAGTTATTTATTATTTTGAAATATTGTATGATAAAAATATATGAAAATAGTCATATTTAACATTTCGATTCATTTAATAATTAAAAATAATAAAATCAGTATAAAAAAATCATAATTATTTAACAAGTGAAATAATAAAAATAGAGAAAATAGTATGGGTGTCTTTTTGCATATATTGTGGGATTATTTAAATTTGTATGTAGCCGTTGTGATGCTCTCTTCTCTAGGCTGAGGAAAATAATACACCTACTTTACTCTTTTTAGGGCCAAGTTATTCTCAATCAAAATAACTTTAAATATTTTCATAATCAACTTAGAAAAAACAAAAATAGTTGTAATAAATTGATTAGTTTTATATACAATTTCAGAGAATCATATTATTTTGTAATACTTATATTTCAAAACTTTATAACATAATTTTATTTAAATAAAAACAATAAAATATTTATATATATTGACCATGTAATGCAAAGTGATGTAAAAATGACAGTGGTGAGAGATGAGAAGAAAGAGGGTAACCTTTTGAAAAAGAATCAAATTTAATATGTTGAAAATTAAAAGCAAATAATTAAACACAATCCATTCAATACATATTAAGTTTTATAGTATTTTATTTTGCATATACTATATTAACTTGGAAATGTTTTAAAAAAATAATCGGTTCAATATAATATGTATATATTTTCTTTTGCATATACTATATTATCTTTTTGTTTTATACCTTTCAAAATTAATTACATATCACTTTTTCTTAATAAACATAGGTAACTATTACTAGAAATCGAACGTGTGTTTAATTACATTTATTTATTAGTAGAGTTCAAACAAAAAATTAAAGTTTTTGTACTAATTGTAATTTTTTTCTTATTGTAGTATAAATTGTACTATAAATGAAATATGTCCATATTTATTGTATTATAAAATGACAATTTATCCTTTTTTTTATCATATATCTTTTTTGCTTTTCATGTATCTCAATTATATGGAAAGATAAAATAAATTTATACTACTCTTTAAGATTTTAATAATGTGAAGTCATGATAATTTTTTTAGTCAACTTCTTTTCTTATTTATGTATACTATTTTCTTTTCTCTAAACTATTTTATCCAACTTTTTTCATTTGTTAAATATTTTATTTATTTTTCACAAGCAGATCATGAGAATAGAAATGTCAATGTGGTGAGAATCTTGTAAGTAGGCTCGTGGTCCATTTATTGTAGGTATATTAGATTATGAAATAGAATAAAAAAAAAGTCATTAGTAATTAAATTAAAGATTATATTAAAAATTAAAAAAAATAGTTTTTAAATTAATATTTAATTAGCAATCAAAGTTTTAACTATCAATTATTTAATTTTTAAATTTGGTAGTAAAAATCTTCATTATTATTAGATACCAATTTAAAAATCATTTAACAATAATCAAAATTAATTTAAAAAAAAAATTAATCTCTAAAATTATCTCTAATTTAATTATTATAATAATTAATTATTTTTTATTACTAAAAATTAGTTTATATTTTATAATTTTATTATTGTATGTTTGGTTGAGTTGGAAAGTCTCCTGAATTTATTTTGTTTTAAAAAAGTATTTTAAAGTATATGCAATTTATTGTCTCATTTTCTTCTCCATTTATTCTCTTGTTAATTTTGTTGACTTGATTGGCACACTTTTTTGTTTTGTGATCATTATTGTTAGTTTGCTTATTAATGATACAAGACAACCTCACACAGAGAATCTATCACTCCTATCTCTTTCTTCCTCAAAAAACGACAAACCTGTACCTTAATAAATCTAAATAAACCGAATACTAAATTATATTAACAATTTTTTTGGATTTTCTTTCGAATTAAACATACACTTCAATTCTTTGATTTTTTTTTTTATAATTTTTAAAAAAAGTTGTGTTATACCATCCTTTTATACTACTTGTACATTCTCCAAGGCTGTATTGTGTGAAGTTTATACTTTTTTTTTTGTAGTTACGAAAAGATTAATGTAGAATGTAAAATTTACAATCAATCAAGAATAAATATTATGTACTTTGAAATTCGAAATTTAAAATTAGAGGTAAATAAATGGGGAAATTAATAGATGAAAGTTGAATGAGCATAGTTGAGTAATAGCCTTTACCCTATATAGTCACATTTTTATAGACCCAAAAGACACATGCAGATGAAGTTATAATGGACCCAAAGAATAATAATACCAATTTCTCCCTGTACCTTATCATGTACCATATTATTTAAGGCATAAAATGTAAAATTTAACATTGTCCTTTACTTCATTTTTACTCATGTATGCAGAAATTTGGAAATAATTTATTTTCGTATTTTATTTAAATTTTTGGATGGTCATATTTAGAAGTAAATTATGAATTTTAAATTTTCATATTGAGAATGGTGTGTTGTAAATGATGTTGAGAATCGAGATCCGGATTTTGTTTACGTTTGCTTACGAATTTTGACATCCAAAAAATCATTTATGTTGTCCAGATAAATTTTCGAATGACAAAATTTAGAAGTGACATTAATTTTGAATTTGCATATTCGTAACTTTGTGATTTGAATTATGGATATAATTTTTTTGTTTACTCACTAATAACAAAATAGACATTTCATTTGAATTCATCAGTTGGAGAATGAGCCTAATAATACTAATAACAATAGAGGCCCATTTCCAAGCATTCCAACATTATTTACATCAATTTTATAATCGGTTATTTCGTTGAAGATTTTAATCCGTTAGAAATTAAATTAATTTATAATATAAGTTGGAATAAATTTTAATTTAAAAATTTATTTTATAAAAATAAGTTAGATATAAATCCATTTTTTAAAATAATATTAGAATTTATTCTAGTGAAATTTGTTTTTGTTTGAATATATCATGAGATACATTATTAGATTGTCTATAAATATCAACTCTAAATCTATAAAAATAAACTATATTTAAATTTACAAATTTTATAAGAATGAATTATGTTTTAACTTATTATCTAATACTTATCTCAGCATATCAATTCCTCATCTAGGTTTCATAAAAACTTGTCCAAACATGACATGTTCAATTGAAAAAAACCGTATCCAACTTAGCCATACTTGTCGCGATGAACGCGTTTTTGTGTAAAGTCAAATATTGTTCGCACTTTTTTTTTGTTTATACCTAATGTTCTAGATTTGTAATTATGTGCTCTTTTCATGCATGCTGATATGTTAAATTCTGAAGAAAAAAAAAAACATGACAGAAAATTTGTGGAATTTCATAAACATAGTTAGAAGCAATAAAGTTACAAGTTGTATAGAAAAAAATTACAAGCCACTTTCCATTGACTTTTTCTACCTTTTTTATGTGTCTTTTTTGCAGCTTAAAAAGAAAACAAACCTTGCTTGCAAGAACTACACGAAATGCTCGTGTTGTGAAACGAGCTTTCCATATTCATGTTGCATATCACATGTTTGTGAATTTTCATCACAAGATTTTCTCTCTTTTCTTGCTCTTTACTTTGAATAAGAACTTTGACATTTAAGCTGGCACAAAAATACCATCTAACTCAACTACCATCTACCTATCTTCTTCTTTATCCATCTCCAACACACCCCCTCACGCCGAGACTATATATTATGGGTGGTCCGATAGCGGCCCGATAGCGGATAACACGATAGACCCAACACAAATACTCGCTAGGATAGGTTCGAAATGGCTCTGATATCATATTACAAATTGGACTTTAAGCCTAACTCAACCCCATAAAACCGGCTCATGAGATTGAGGTTTGCACCCACTTATATACAATGAAAGACTCTAATCTCTAGTCGATGTGGGATCTCCAACAAATGCTACCACAATACACACAAAAACATTAGAATTTTAAGTGGAATCTAATGCCACTTGATCTATATATAAGGTTTACAACAAATCATTAATTTAATTTTAGACCAACTAAAAAATAATACTATTCATTCATAGAGTAATTAATCAATATAAATCTGATATCATATTAAAGAAAATAACTTCAAGTCTAATTTAATATTACATGTAGATATAGATTTTCAATATTTTAATATTACATGTCGATATAGATTTTCAATATTTTAATATTACATGTAGATATAGATTTTCAATATTCATCATTTCATAGGCCCAACTGAGCCCATGTAGATAACATGCACAACCAAATGGAAACCATATTATATATATAATTGATGAGAAATATAATAATATATCCATAGTTTTATACACACGACAACTTTGAAAGATGAAAAAAGTGTATGCATGGGAACTCCCCAGCAACATTATTTTTTCTTCTTATTCAGACTGAGTCAGTCAATTGCTTTAAAAGAAGGCCAAATCTAAATATTTTAAGACCCATTCCTCATTGAGAAGGCTTGAAATGATTCCAACCATTTTTTTTTTCTATTCCATATCCAATTAATCACTAAATTAACATAATAACCACCACCCTCTAATCAATTGAATTTAAAATTTTGCAACCGTGTTAACAACGATATAAAAAAACCCAAGTAAAACCTCACAAAACTCATCATGCTAATTAGTGTATGCAACAAATTAATTAGTTCAACCTATGCACAAATCAAAACCCAAAATCTCTCCAAAAAGAATATCAAGAAACGAAAGTGATGGTATTCGAAATTAATTAGCATGCAATATTACTAATCATGGACCAAATGGTGTTTGTTTGTCCATTTTGGCAGATTGGAATTTCTTTTGGTACAAAAATGAAAACAAGCATAGTAATTAATTAATTAATTAACCTTCTAGCTATCCGATTTGCTAAAGAAATTGCAATGATATTCTAAGACAAATCTAAGAATTTTTATCATACCAACACTAATGCACTAAATCTTATCAAAATTCTTTAGTTAAACATGCTAGAACAAAAGTAGTATTAGAATGGGACATCAAATCTCATCAGAACTTTGTAACTAAGCCTGCTTGAACGAGAATAGTACTAAAATGGGACATCGAATCTCATCAGAATTCCGTAACTAAGGGTGCTTGAACGAGAATAGTACTAGAATGGAACATCGAATCTCATCATAACTCCATAATTAAGCGTGCTTGAACGAGAATAATACTAGGATGAATGATTTCCTGCTAATTACTCGTATTTCACCTTTAAAAAGAAGAAAAAAAAGACGTAGGATACCATAGAAGTTGTGGTGTTATTGTTCATGCATCGATGAAGCCATGGCCACGACCCCAAGTTTCTGAAGGTTGAGTTTGACGACAGTGTCCACAAACATCTTGGTATCTTCCTCCGTATTCCCTTCGGGTATGTCTACGATATACGATTCCAATACGATGGTGTACACCGTACCCTCTTTCTTGAACTCGTTCACCGATGTAACGGAACGGTAGTTTTGGAGTCGGTGCTCGCCACCAACAACCCTAAAGCTCAGAACGTGTTTGTCATCGTCCAAAATCTCGAGTCTCTCGGTGCTTGTCGACGCCGGAAGACCTGAAACCACCGTGACTTCTCTTATGCTTCCGACGCCGCCGTCACCCCTCATGTTGCACCCTTTGATGAAGTGCTTGTACTTCTGAGGGTTCTCGAAGCTTCTCACGAACGGCCAAACCGTGCTCGCAGGAGCATCGATGCGGTACGATATTATGGAAAAACATTTGTTGGGAGAGTGTTCGAAAAGGTGGTATTTTTGTATCACAGGTTCTAGTTCTGTTTCTTCCTCAGCTGTTAGGCCCTGGACATGATGCTGAGTCGAAACCATGATGTTTTCTGGTGTTTGTTGTCAACTTCTGTCTCATGCAAAGGAAGAAGAAGATGAGGGGAGAGAGGGTTGTGAAATGGAAGGGTTTAGGTTAACATTATGAAGGTGTTGATGATGTATACATGGAGATGATGATGGACAAAATAATCATACCAACATCAGAAAATTTATGTGTATGCATGGTAGGTTATGTATGAGGTTTTGTCTTTTTGTTTTATGATGTATATATGACACCACAACATCACCACTTCCTACATCATTCATAAAAGAATTATTATATTGTTTTTTATGATGAAACTTTGAATTAAAAGATTTATAGATTATGAAAAGAAAACAATTTATTAAATGGGTAATGATTTTTTTTTTAAAGTAAATTATATTAAGTTTAAATTTTGTGGATAATTTTGTGGGTAAGGTGGTTGGTTGAAACACAAGTATTTTGAAGTGTATATGTAATATTCTTACTTAATATGTAAGGTAGCATTTGGTGTTTGGACCTGAACTTTAGCTATTTGAGGAAATGTGTTGTCTGAAACACACACTGTATTTTTAATCCTTTTTTATTGAATTGGCAGCTTTGTCTCATGGTGATTTGAAGCAGATTCGGTGATGCTTTTGAGGGTTTTTTTTTTTTAATTTAATTTAATTTTTGGTTTGTTCACTAGTATTCATATGTGATGAGGAAAGGTTTATAACAAAATGTGCCTCATGTTGACCTTTTGCCTTTCAATTTATTTTCCCAAAAGTGATACATGTTGGAAATGTCAAAACCATGGACTACTTTCTTTATTCCAATTATTTATTTTGCCATTTTTAGCAATTATAACCTCATGGACCCTATACACCTATAGAAATACTAGACAAATAGATTTAGATTTGTAGTAGACTATAGTAAGCACTAATTTAGTAGTTTCTTTTTATATAATTTATTTCACAGCTCACAAATCTGAAATAGACCAACTCTAGTTCACACTTAGTTGAAGTCAAATTTGACAACTCCATTTTTTCTACCAATAAGTGTATATTGATGAAATGAAACTCATATTTTACACACACCAATTTAAAAATAGTTTTTAATTGTTATTCAAATCTTTAAGTATGGACTATTTGAAAGCTTTTTTAACCTAATTGTTCTATATATAAAAAAAACAATTTTTTCAACTATACTATTGGTATAATTTATTTCATGCACATATATAGATCTTGAGAATGCTTAAAGGTGAGAACCTCTTCTAACATAATTTATTCCACATCAAGATAACCTTAAAACTACAATTTTTAACCTAATTACATTTTAACTAAAATCCAAACACACCCAACTCAAAAAAAACACTATATATAATCTATGAGGTTTATGTGAATAAATATAAAAATATATTATTTTGAATGTTGGTATTAAAAAAAATAGAGTGAAGTGTTGAGTGTGTTGACCTAAGTTTTGTTGTGTTATTTCTAAAATGGGTAGTTTTGGAGAGAGGAATGTGATTTTGAGAGGAGTAGTGGGAAAGGTAGAGAGAGAGATTCAGAAATCATGTGAGAAACTCTTATCCGCGTGATTTAGCTTCACTTTGCAGGATTCCCCACTTCTGATGGACCCACCTTTGGCTTCATACAAATTACTTATAAGAGATAAAAGATAAGAGAGAGTGATTGATCTCAATTCTCAAAAGTGTTTGAATGATTGTGTTTGTTGGCCATTGGGGAGTTTCTTCCATGCAAAGGGTTTGCATCTCTGTGCCCACCACCTGTTTGTCTAAATGTCAGCACCACAGCAGCAGTAAAGTGCCCATAATTAAATTGCTTCAAAGCAACACTATCTATCCATTTATCAATTTTGGTGCTATACTTTTTCATTTTACAAAATCTTTTCATTTTCTATTATTTATTAGCTACTAGGGTATGGTTGGTTTATCATTCAAACCCCTTATTGAATACACATTTTCCACTTTCCAATAAGAAGAAGTAGAAGTGAAAATGGTGTTTCAAACACACACTAGCATAGTTAGAGATAGATTATAATTGATTATCCAAAGTAATGTACTTCAATGTTAGCAATTAATGCTTCCAAAACATTTTCTAGACTCTAATATAATTACCATTTATCTTCTTTAAAATTAATTTTTAATTTAAAGTAATGATTTAATATTTTTAGAATTAAGAAAACAAAAAAAAAAAACATTATAGAAAGTGCAGGTGACAAACTTAAAAAACACTCATTTTATAAAGATTAAAATTATTTTAAATAATTACATTGATACTTTTTTAAAATGATATATTTATTAATTTGGAAATAATTTTAAAATTGTATATATATTTACGTGAAAATAGTTAGTCTGTTCTTTTTTTAAAGATTTTATTGACTAATTTCATATGATTTAGATAAGTGATAAATTTAATTGATAGTGTACAAAATTTATAAAATTTTACTAATTTAATTAGAAGTATTTTAATCTGTAAATGATTAATGCAAGAGACATTATGAATGGAATCTTACAACAAATAAATACTACTCTTAATTTAGATAATATAAATAAGAAGGGAGGAGTAGAAAAAATTATATTTAATTCTAAAAAAAAGTATATATGATCCCTGCCAATTTTATGATTTATTGTCTTTTTAATAAATGAAAATTTTAGTGATGAATCATGTGAAAAATAATCTGAAACCAAATATATAAAGTAATAGAATAATAGTAAATCTTGCACAGAGTGAGGCCAATAATTAAGGTGAGAAGTGGTGAGAAAATCAAGAAAAGCTATCTTCAAACAACACACACACTGACACTTTCTCATTAATAAAAGCATCATTGGAATCACTTGTTCATGCTTTTGCATTTGTCTATTCCTTCATGTAAGAATTTTACTACTATTTTCACTTTTATTAACATAATCAATTTATGATCATACAAATTATGAGAAAAAAAGTAGGTTAAATAATAATAATGTGTTGATTATGTAATAGTAATTGAAGGTTCCCGAATTGGCATGGGTGAATTTCCTCATTGGGAAGCAACCTAAGGTTTGTTGGTCCCAATGGTTGCACATGGATATTTGTGTGATGTTAGGGTTACCACTTACCACTCATCCCTCAGCACACAGAACAGGAAACACCCTCTAGAACAACACTTTTTATTTTATTTATTTTAACCATTCAAAACTCTTGTAAATGCCAATTATTATCTCCATTCATTAATAAATAAATATTAACAAATGGAATATTTCATGTGATATGGTATCTATTTTCCAACACCAACCTACTCTAGTCATAAAAAAATATTGGGCTATCAATGTAGCACATATCATTAGATTTTTTTAAATGTTAACAAATTATGATTTTCTAGATATTTTGTTGTGTGAGGTAAAACCTATTTTGATTATCTCTATTTTCTTAGGACTAATTTCATGATATCCTAAATTATGAATTCATCATATAGAAACACTTAGATGATATCATGCTACATTTTTTCCTGTTTGTGTTTTTTCTGTCTAAAAATTTAGTCATTATATTGATTCAAGTCTAACTAAGTTGGTAAAAGAGTTAAAAGCAAACGACTATTTTATTTTAAATGATTTTTTAACCTCTCCCTACCAATTATTGAGTTAATTATTTGAAGATTTGGGATTTTTTTAGTCTTAACTTTTACTCAATCGGTTAATTATATATTTTCAGCTTTACCTGTTTCACGTGATTTTGTTTTCAATAAAAATGTCAATGCACGTCAAATTTGATGAAATAATTCAATTAATCGAGTGCAAAATATGCACTAGATTAATAAATTTTAGATAGGATTTTTATTCCGCTACTATGTCATTTGTGACGTGAATTATACCCTTTTTTTAAATGTCACAATTGTTCTTGTTCTTGCATGTTTCATTTGAAAGGAGAGTAAAAATGCACACATGTATTAGTTGTCGGTGGTTTTCAGTAGTGGTAGTGGTGGTGGAGACAAAATTTAGCTCCCACAAAGTGTGGTGAAGATCGTGGTGGTGTTTAAAAGCTTATGTTAGCTGATTCAAGTAAAGAGCAGTGACTAAATATAATTTTTTTTTCGGATAAACCCTAAGAAAAAACAATCCAAATTGGTAATTCGGAGTTAAATTGGGAAATCAGAAATTCATTGTAGAAAGACAAATCCATAATAGAAATAATGACGTCTAAAAATGCGATTTTGTAAAACAACTTTTGCATTATGGAATACCTTTTCCAAAAGTTATTATAATTCCATAATGAATTTCCTCACATGCACCCTAAACTTCATTATAGATCAAAAACGAATTTTCATCTAATTTAAATAAACTATTCCAAGTGCTTCCTATATATAATTTTTACTTATAAACATCTAAGAATTCATATTTTTTATAGATCAAAAGTATCTTGAAGTAAAGAGGAACTTGCTTGAATGAAAAAAGAATACTAGAGATATTGACCAAATTCTCTGGGTATTTTAACACAACTGCTTGCCTATGACTGAAACTTGAGAGCTCTAATTAAATTAGAACAGTTTCGCACCTATTAAACACTCAATACGTATATGTTATACACCACTCTTCTGCCTACAACTTTGGGGCCCTCGCCCCCAACAACTCATCATTGGCCATTATTTTTAACCAATCGTTGTGTAAAACAGCCGCATATTCCTTACATGGTGCTCATGCTATTTTATACAATAATAACCTTCAGCATATCTAGAACCAATAATACAATCTCAATTTAAATAATGCTTGCTTTGGACTAAGATTTTAATTTCCAACTTTAACTCAGTTTCTGAAAGTTAATATTGCAAGCAAAACCAGGGGCATTAATTCTAGGTAAACGAAATGATCATAGGAAGGGATTGATAAAGAAGCATGGAGCAGCACAATCAGCATACTCCAATAACCAACAGAAAAGTTGATACATGACATCTATTATAATTTATTCACACTTACACATATCAATTGATTTTTTTCAAAGCACAAATGCGTACTTGCCTAAAAGATATACAAAGCCCAGCCATGCAACTGATGGCCTAGATGCTAGAAAGAAAACTTTTGATACATTAAAACTACGCTTACAGAGATGAGGACGGTGACTATTCAAATTATAAAACCATATCTTACATTTTTAAGCACTTCCAGCCAAAAAATTTCAAAAAAATTAATGTAAATTGGAGTTCTGGAAAGAATGTCTTCCGCGTACCTTCATTTGTCCGTCTTGTCAGGTTTCTTTCAATCTTTTATAGTTCCTCTCCCCTGTCCTTTCCATCTTTGGGGTTCAGACGAGTTGTCTTGATTAGTATTGGTTAGTGTGGTATGCAAGCATCCATTGCCAATGGATTTGCATGATTTGAGAAAAATTGCAGTTAGATTAATTTTGTTCAAACACAACACTTGGTAAACCCCTGTCAAAACTATGGTCATGCAAAAATGGAAATCCCTTTGTGCAGTGATTAAGAGTCATGTGATTCTTGGTCCATCAAAATTACCCGCTGCTTACCACTCTCTGAGCGAAGGCTATCTACCTTACTATATCCTATCTGGAATCAGACAACAAAGACAAAAATTCAGAATAAAGAAAACACGTGTATAGACTTTCAGAAAAAAACAGAAGTCAAACAATGCCAAGATAGACAGGTGATTACCTCCACTGAACTGTCAGGAGAGAACCACCTCAATAGCACACCAAGATGCACTACGGCAGGAATTAGCTTGAAAAGTAGAGGAGTTGTCACCTGTAGAAATAGGCAAAGAAGTTATAAACTTTATAAACGGGACTATTTATTATTGCTTTATAATGATAGTTATAGCGTTGTGCCACTGACGTTAAATCTTGGAAACTGCTAACAATTTATGATCCTTAGATTTCAAGTTATTTACTGAAAGATACTTGGCGAACTTTGTAGATGTAACTTGGGGCCGCTTAGAAAAGTTGGCCCGGAATTTGCCAAACTCAGTTTTTGTGTTATTGGATAAAAGAACATTCTTTTTTTGTGTTATTAGTAAATTTGTGCACTGGAAAAAACATTGTTTCAAGGTCTACTATCATGTAGGAGTAGGGGGCAAAAATTAATGCAAAAGCTAATTTAAGGCTGCTTTATATTTCACCAAGACAGTGAATATTTAAATTCCAACGAGCCAAAAGTATACGCCAAAGGGAAAGATGAGAGATTCCATTCAGAATAAAGTTCGAATAGATTTGGTTCATGAAAATTCATCATGAATCAAAGACAAAATAAAGCTAGAAAGGCCATGGATCAGTTATGGAACCTAGTAACTGTTAATTCAAACAAATGAAAAGAATTTTATACCAGACTAAGAGCTGTGGTTCCAAGAAGCAGCAGATATAATTTACCCTGAAATTAATCAAATATTAGAATTCATAAAAGCCAGTAATACTTTAAAATTTAATCTTTAATTTTCAAGTTACATCACCGAGTATAAGTCAATGATTTGAGCTAGTCCCAGATTAAACTTTGATCAATAAGAAATTGAGCCTATTTTCTTAGCTCATCTAGAGCTCACAAGCTACTCAAGCTTAACACTTCAATATAGAGCTTTGTATAAATTTTAGTTGAATATTCTTAGCTCAAAATTCTAACTTAATAGAAATGATTTTTTTTATATATTGTCAATCCAAGAATAAAATTAAATGCTAAGATTTATTAAGCTAAGTATAATAGTAATTTTAATATTATTTAAAATGTGTTTATGTATAAATTATATACCAAGTTGGCTTTCCAACTAATGAATAAAACAAGCGAAAGCTTAAGCTAGGTTCATTTGCCAAAATTTTCAACTCAGTAGTTAATTCGAGATACAACCAGGTTAAAGAGTAGCTTGGTTCACTTCTAGTTCTAGCCCTATCACCAGTCTAAGGTCTACCAATTTAGCTATATAACTGTCATTTTTATCCAATGGTCAATATTAGAAATCTTTAAACAATTGAATACTTAATTACCATAGTTCGATAAATCCTTGCCACTAACCTCAACTAGATGAAGGTTTGAAGCACGACTTAGAAGAACAAAAGCAAATTCTCCTATCTGTGCCATCGACATTCCAACCTACACATTCGTGATTACATGTATTTAAATCACCAAGAGGGGGAAAGAATAGTATCTAACCTACAAATTCTGAAACGAAGCTTACAAGTACTGAAGTTTTGTTGTTGTAACCAAATCCTTTCACAACAGATGCAATGATGATTGTTTTTATAACAATCACCAGTATTACAGATGCTACCAAAATATCAACATGGTTCCAGAGAAAATGGACATGAATCAGCATTCCAATGCTGGCAAGGAAAAGAGCAGCAAAAAGATTGCGAATAGGTTCAATCTGCAAAATAAATAAATATGAGGTCAAACTTCTTCCATAAACGTATCTTACCACCAAATATTACAGACTTCTAGTTCAGATTATAGGTTCGTGAAATAATCATCAAATTTGCCAATTTTCATTGACAAATAGGGATCAGATTGTTGAGAAGAAAATTATACAAAAAATGGCATGGATGTATTCACACAGGCATTTTCCAGTTTCTTATGTAGTCTTCTTACTTGTTCTAGTGTATGTTGAGCCTGATCAGTGGTTGCAATCATCACTCCAGCGGCAAAGGAACCTAATTCTAGACTTAGTCCCAGCTTATCGCTACACTGCAAATATAAAAGTAATGAGATACAAGAGATTGTGCATAAGTAACAGTAAGTTGATTAATCAACAGATCAAGCATATATTATCTGAGGACAACCAAAAGACATCTAGATGCATAATTCAAGCCAGAGGAGAAGTTGGAATCCTTTAAACACAAAAGCAAGAAAAAAAACACAACCAAACACTCAAAATCACGTTGAATAAGGAAGTTTCTGCTGAGACAAAGAATGATAGTCTTTCCTCTATTTTGGAAAACGATCATTTCATCAATTTCTTACTTCCTACATACAAAGATTCCTTTTAGATGATCTGATTCCAAGGAATAAACAAGGAAGCTCTATCCATTCCGATGGTTCAAAAAACAAATTTACTGTTGTAATTAAGCACGCAGGAAATGGTCGCCCAGAATACAAATGCTTTCAGTGAATCGACATTTGTTATGACACCCTGGGAAAATATGGTAGTATAGCAAATGAACAAGTATTTATATGTCAAGAATTTCTGGCTGCTTGTCCTCTTTCATCATATTTTCTCCTATAAATAACAAATCCTCAATTACAGCCATTAAAGACAAATTTAGGCAATTCTTAATTTCTACAAGCTCAAAAAGAAATTCTAATATATACAATTATTAGGCAAATTTTATTGATAAAATAAATTGAAACAATAATAATGAACCCCAGATTAACATTATATACATTTTGCTGCTTATTATAAAAAAACATGAAAAACAAAGCATTTCAAATAGAAACACAAATTTGGAAGAGAACAAACCCAGGCTACTAGCAAGCAGAATGCCACAGACGCCAATTGATAGAGTTCATTTGTCTGCACAAACAAGGTTATCAATTATCATTATTGAACCATTAAGACGGTCAAACAAAAGTGTATAGCTAATTAGCCATAAGATGGAAACAAATAAATAAACAAAATTACAAATTTGATTTCACATATTCCTGCCAAAATTGTTGAGAAGGAAAAAATAAGTAACCACTTCCACAGGTAAGATTTTATTATTTAAGAGGGATAGTAGTATGAACCTGTGATGAGAGGCTTATCATCAGTTTAAGTAACCATGGAAGGCAAGTTCGAGACAATATAGTCAAAACAGATAGGAAAGCAATCAAAGTCACCAACCTGGATTAGCAAAGGAGTATAATGTCATGCTTATGCTCAATAAAGCTTTAGGTTAGAGACTAAATAAAAGCTTCCAATGAATGCAAAACAAAGTGCCAAGCTGAAAAAACTAACTAAACAACATTAGGAGATTTTTATGGAAAAATGACTCAAAAGAAAAGGTCACCAAATGCTTACTAACGCACCATTTGTATCTGAAGAAGAAAAGGGAGAGGGCGTGGGAGAGCAAGGAAAGGAACACAGGGCGAAGAGTGAGATTTTTGAGGAAAAATCATGAACTGTGCCTTTCCGCACAAAAGTGAAGAGAAAGTTGAAGAAAGTTGCATTATCGCAGACATCATTTTGTCATGAATATTTTATCTCATGTTAATGTATATAATCTACATTATCCATTAGGTCTTCAATATAATAAATTATGTCATAAATATTTTATCAATATTTACATTTTAATAATTATAATGATAAATAATTAAAAATAATATTAAAATTAAAAAATATATATAATTAGTAATAGATTTATCTCACTTTTCAGTCATTTCCAATCTCTTCCACCTAATCCTAAAGCCTTCCTTTCCACTCATTTTCACTTTCTTTCTCTTCCTTTCTTTGCTCTTTCACTCCCTCACTTTCGATCATCCCATCCAAACATAAGGGAAGACACAAGTGAAAGTGTATATAGAGCCTAAAAGTGTATTATTGGAGAAACGACTGGGAAGGAGACAATAAAAACCCAAATTAATCATGCTAATAATGTTTTAGGGGTGTCAAATGGATGGGATAAACTTTGAATTCATTTATACTGGATGGGTTAGAAATAAACTTTTAAACCATATCTATGATCCATTAAAATTGTTTAAAACATCCATTTTAATAAGAAAAATATTAAACTCAACCATAAACCATTTCTGATGGATGAATGTCCAACCCATCCATTTAATTATATTATATTTTTCAAAAAGTACTTTCAAAATAAAGTTCAACATTTATGCACATTCGTGAGCCAAAATACAGAATTCCAAAACTCTTCCCTTAAATAGACGTCCTCAATCAATGAACTCTATCCAGACTACTAGACCCAATAGACTATAGATAAAAGTTGAATAGTTAGTTCAATAACAAATGGTATTCTAATCCAACCAATCCATCAATTTTATACTTTTATACTATGATGAATTGGTTAGATTTATACATGGACGTATTGGATGATTTGGTTAGAAGCCAAATGGGTTAAATTTTCACCCTTACCATGTTCGTGGAAATAACCAATTGACAACATGGACATCTGCAAAGAGAGAAATGGGGGCCAGATTATTCAGTTACAGAGGAGGGACCAGAAGTGTATACGGAGGGAATGTTGGGAAAGATCAAGCACTCTCAAATAGCATAGGTTATATTGTTCTCTGCTTTTTCTCATCCAACAATACTTTGTATCCCCGAGTATCAGTATCAGTTCTGTTTGAAGATATCATGTAGTTTATATTCATTTTTATTGTGTATTTGCCTGATGTAGCACCTATCACTATTGTTATTATATGTATGTAAGAATCTTCTTGCCATTTACTAATTTTAAAAATGACAGCTTAAATTAGGCAATGCTCTCTTAATTGAGGTCTTCCACAACTTGCCTTAATTGCAGTCTCTTTGAGGGCTGCTTTACTTGCAGACACAAGGGTGGTGTTCAGCCCACATCAACTTTATATATGACTTAAATATAACTTATTTGGGCAATCTTTGCCTAACAAACTGGTTTTGGGATTCGTGTTAAGTCCCAAAATCCAAATTCTAAAATGAAATCAGAGTCTACACTAGATCCATTGTTTGGACAAACAACTTCCATATTTGTCAAACTCAAGACCCATAGCTTTGGGCATGAGGAGATATGTTGGAAAGCCACCTTAAAACTCAGAAGTGGTGTTTGGTTCCACCTTGACTAGAGATATAGCTTAAATAAAGTATATTAAACTTTAGTGGAGCTGAGCTAGTCCCTAAGACAAATCCTAAGAGAAACCTTTTCTTGCTTTAGATAATTTATTAATTTTCTATCTTTTTTATCGGCAATGTAAAGAATAAATAAATGAGAGTATTTGAGGGATAGTCCAACCCTATTACAAAAAGCTACGTCAAGTAGCCTAACTTACATGTTTCAACAGCAAAAAAACATCTCACAAAAACCTATCTGACCCTATTAAACCCAGGATAAGTTCTTAGCCAACCTTGAGAGTGGTCTTACAAAAGATAGTTGTTTTACAAAAGACACATAAAGTATACAGAAAGATGGTGCATCTAAGAAAAACAGCAAGCTACAGATGATTGAGCCAGCATACTGGACTACTAAAACATTTTCCTGCCAAACTTCCCAAAAACCAGCTGCTAGGATTGCCTCTGTGCCACGTCAGAGCCAAGCTGTTGCAGTAAACCTTAATACATACTCCCCTCTATTCTTCTTTAAAACATCAACTTGTGGTCTTTCTAGTTTGAGCACACTTCCACATGTAATGTTACCCTTTTCCTTCATTTTCTTTTTTCAGATTTCCCACATTTTTATATTTTTTTAATGACTTAAACTACACAACATAATTTAAGTACAAATATATGAAAAACTTCCTCCTTTTGATTTTATCCATAAGACCCAATAAACTAATTCACTAGATTATGGAAATTAGTTAATTCAGTAGTAGCATTAAATTGTCTTAAATTTATACATTTTTACAGAATTACCCCTAACACTATATACTCTTATTTTTTTCAAATAATTCTAATAGTGTTAACTATTTTAATTTCTCTCATCATTAATATATTTATTGCTCTAGCTTTATTGGCTATGCATGTGAATAGCCAAAGTGATATTTTAACTATTTTAATTTCTCTCATCATTAATATAGAATTCAGAAAGATGAAAAATAATTAAGCTTATTTTTGTGGAAAAAAAAAATTAATGCAGGAAACTTTCTATATTAATTATTATAAAAAGAACAAAGTCACAGCTCTATTTTAATTATTATTAAAAGGGAGTAGAGGGGTCATTTAATAATCATACCATTTCAAAAGACAAAAATGTATTTCCTTTGGGCGAGCCATAATGAGAAGAAAAAACTACCAAAGATGGGCGCTTAATGGAAATATCAGTTCAATCCAAAGACTCCAGATGTTCTACACTTACAGCTTGGTCATTGATAACACACCATGGAAAACACCTGAGGTGCCACCCAGAACTGGAAGCAATGCAAAGAGCAATCCAACAGCACAATCCTTTAAGAAAAATGACAAGACTTAATAGAACATTCTGCTGGCATTATAGTCTCTATCGGTAAAATAGTGAGCAAAGAATACTAATAATGTATGGATACGACAAAGCAAAAGAAAAGTTAATTCACAAGCAACCACCAACTAAGTACCTGTAAAATAAGGGTCCCAATTGTGACTTGTCCATGAAGAGCATTAGTGGTGTTCTTTTCCATCAAAAACTTCAAGACCTAAACCAAAAAATAGTGGATAAGAAACCTAAAACTAATTATACAATGAAAAGTTCAAAGGATGTGTCTGCAAGATGGAATCAGATCGGTTGTGTTTATATACCACTGCCGTTGAAGACATGGAAAGGAAAGCACCAACAAAAACCCCTTCTGAAGCTTTACCACCACATAGCTGCAAAAATAGCATTCAATCAGAGCTGTGAATAAATATGTTTTAATGCTGCTACTTTTTTTCTATCTGTCACCAGCAATTGAAGTCAAATTATATAACTACAATTTACTAGCATCAAACATGATGGATTCTGAACATATCCCGAAAGGAAGATAAAGCAATTCAGGACAGTTGAGACAAGTTAGATTGTAGAAATTGATACTTGGTTAGTATACCCATGAATTATTTCCACTATTCAAGTACATGGTAGCAGTTTCAACCTACCAAATTTGTCGTCCTTGGGGAATTCAAGTGGAATTTGATTTTCCCAAAATCTACTTATTAAAGGAGAAACACATCATTCAGCCAACATGCATACTAAATTTAATTTGAAAATCAGGACAGTTGAGACAAATTAGATTATAGACACTGGTACTTGGTTATTATACCCATGAATTATTTCCACCATTCAAGTACATGGTAGCAGTTTCAACCTACCAAATTTGTCATCCCTGGGGAATTCAAGTGGAATTTGATTTTCCCCAAATCTACTTATTAAAGGAGAAACGCATCATTAAACCAACATGCATACTAAATTTAATTTGAATATCAGTACTTTTGTATTTAAAAAAGACAAGAGAACTACATTATGTAATTAATAGACAAGGTAGCAGCAAAGTCAAATGAATCTTACGTAAGACACAAATGTCCATAAAGGACAACTACAAGATCCAAGGGTTACAGGTTTTGTTAGTGATTGGCTTTCCACATTAATCTATGCAATGATACAAGAATAATAACAAACAAGAAATTCAGATATTGGGTGAATCACATTTATAAAACATACTGATACGGTAAGTCCACACAAGCACATAAATAAAAAAATCTGAAATCCAAGGGTTACTAGTTTTGTTAGTGATTGGCTTTCCACATTAATCTATAAAATTATACAAGAATAATAACAAACAAGAAATTCAGATATTGGGTGAATCACATTTATAAAGCATACCGATACAGTAAGTCCACACATGCACATAAATAGAAAAATCTGAAGTAGACCACCAAGAACAGCAACAGCTCGAACAACTCTCAGCTGCAATAATATATGAAAAAACACAATAATTAGAGCTAATTAAAACAGAAACAAGAGAGAAAATACAAGAAAACAGAAAACAAGCCAACCTTTGTTGTGGAGAACTCCAGGCCCAATGCAAACAGAAGAAATATTACACCAAACTGTGCCACTGTTTCCACCTAAATATTTGAACAAAGTTCATTTTATTAAATACTTAAATAGTTTCCTGTTTAACTAGAATTTTCTTTTTGGTGATGGTACATTTGTATTTTCCTTTGACAAATTGTTTCCGTATTTAATTTGGTTTAGGATTGTATACAGCATATGCTGTACATCTATATCATAACAAATAAAAATAGTAGCCAAAAGGACTTTATTGGAGGGTTTGTACAAGTCTCTCTTAGGTTTTCATATTTATATATAAAATGCAGATTAATTTGAGATTCAATGAGAGAAAAGTGTAGAAAACAAGTAATCTAGGACCCTAGGTACAAATAGGTACCTATTCTGAGACTATTTTAAGCCTATTCTAACAATTTAATTCAGGCTTGCACATACCACATCAAAAAAGTATATGAAAATGAAATTCAACTGAGCTAAAAATATAACACCAAAAAAAATAGAGACAATATTTTGAGATAAAAGACATTAATTAATGTTTCCAGATACCTGCACCATTTCACTGATGAAGTTAAAGCCGCCAGGTCCAACTACGGAGCCAGCTAGAAGATATCCGGTGATCACCTGAATATGAATACTGAGTGTTAGAGTTAACAGAAATTATACTACAATAGACCCTATGTATGCATTTGTCGAGAATGAAGTTAGAATAAGGATGTTCAGACCGGTTGTCCAGCAAAAGCAAATGCAACGCCACCACAAGTTGCTGAAACAATAGCAACTACCAGGTCTGAAATCAATCTATATGGCAATAATAGAAGTTTTTGTGAGTAATAAAATCCCATTTTAAGCCAAAAAAACATAGCAAGATATACTTACCGTAAATCTAGCTGGAGCACTGGATACTTGGATTTGAAGTTAGAAATGATAAAGACATTGTCCTGAAAGAATATGCGTAATTTATACACTTCAAATTTGCAAAACTCAATGTAATGTCAACAAAAATAACAAACCCAAAATTGAGCTGTCTCACCTTCCGATCTATCAACATTGGGGTATCCTCACCTCTATTGAATACATTATGTAGTTGAAATGACCTGTAAGTTTAGAAAAACATACTGTAACAAAATCATGCATTAAAGACACCATATTGGCCAACAAATGAGTGACAAATTAAGTACTTTTCATCTTTTGTTTCATTCTTGTTTGGGGTGACTCGCGCCACAGTTTCCAGAACAGCCTGATCCACAAACAAGGAAAGAGTAACTCAGTAGATCATGACGCTCAGAGAAGACATAATACACTTGTACCTCGGATGCATATTGGTAGAAGAACAAAAGCCGATTCCTCACTAACTAAAAGCTACAAGTCTATAAACTCAAAGCATATAACCGAAACAAAAGGGTAACTCAATGGTGTCATTCAAATTTAAGACCTCTTATCTATCTATTTACTATATTTACTATATATTAAAACAGTGACTTTAATTGAACCGGCGTCAGTTCCTCATTTTTTTGCTTTTTCTCATTTCCTCACTTTTTCTGTTGATTGTGTGGTTATAGTATTGTTGTACTTTAAAGGGATAACGAGAAAGATGTGGGAGTGGCAGCACACAACAAAAGGAAGTATATGTAATGATTGCAAGGAAAAATGATTAGCATAATACCGATTGAGGAAAAGATGACAAAAATCAGTTAATAACAGAGGAGCACCAAATCGAAGAGCAAATTGCATGATATTTAGTAATATCTCTAAAACTTCAATCCATAACTGACTCAAATGGCAGCGGCATGTGATCCATCATGTAACTAACTTCACTTACTAAAATAAGCCACTCCTCTCGTTGTTGGCGTATTATTATTATTAATAATCAATTATAATTACTATTGCTATATGCTTAAAATGACCAACCAGCGACTAGTCATAAATTAAACCACTATATCACTGCTCAAGGAAAAATACTAACCTGTTGTTCTGCTACACTGTTGTTGAAACTTCCCGGATCAGCCACTGCAAACACGAAGAGACAAAAGAAAAACAAACTAAGCATTAAAACAGCTTCTGAAATTCTTCAATTCTAAATCCTAGTCGAGAAAAATAAAACTCAAGCACAGGTAAAAGCACTACAAACGAATCTCTAAAACAAAAGCTAACAAAAAAAATCATAAAATGCAGCAATACAGTCAACGTGACATGAACTTGAATGAATCCGGCATTTAACAAGGGTTTATGTCCACGGATCAGGAACCGAAACCCTAGGAATGCGCATGTACAGTAAACGTAAACCGCAAATTCAGTTTCTCAGTAGCGGAACCAAAAGAGTGAAGCGAGAATAAAAAAAAAATGAACGGCGAGAGCAGAAAAGTCTAGAATCTAGAATCCAGAACCTTCGTTCTGGTCGTTCTCGGTGAACTCGTGCTCCAGCGCGCGATCAATCATGTCGGCGAAGCTTCCTTCACGAGGTCGCGAGAGAGAGACGTTGGACTCGGTCGCGTTGGCGAGTTCGATCTGATCCGACACGGTAGGTCGAATAGCAAGCGAGGAGTGAGGAAGCAGAAGGAGCCAGTGGAGAACAACGAGTAGCGCAGGCACCAGCAGCACGAAGTGACTGTCGCAGCAGCACGGGAACGGAGACCGTGATCTTCGCAGCAACATTGCTCCGCCGGTGAACGTTAGCAGTGGCGGTGCGAGTTCGGATGGCCGTTCGCCGCGGAGTGACGGTGGCGAAGAGCGAGAGTTGAGAAATGTGAGAAAAACTAAGACCAGAGAGACGGAGTGAACGAGTTTGAAGTGGTGATTGGTGAAGAGTCAAGTTGCAGTGTTCATTAATTATTTTTATTACAATCAATTATCAATTATTATTACTATTAATAATTAATTAATTACTAGGCCATTTGAATGTTAGAGTTTGACGGTGGTAGCCTTGTCTCTCTTTCTTCTTTTTAAAATTTTTTCTTTTTTTTTCATCTTTTTTTCTCACTAACCTCTCTCTTTATTGAACTTATTTATACAAAGAAAATAATTTACTGTATTCTAGTTTTTTTTTATACTTATACTTTTAATTTATGTTAAATAAAATAAGATTTATGTTAATTTTATTAAATAAATTAAACTTATTTGTTAAAAAAATAAGATGAACTTTCCTTCAATAATAAAATATTATCGTTAATATTTGTTTTGATTGTAATGTAATAATAGTATTTAAAAAATATTAAATTTTTGTAAATTTAACACAACATAGTCAATTTGACATAATTTTTTCTAACGTAGAACAATAAAAAAGAAAGTCATTTTCATGAACGTAAATACAAAAATTAAAATCTAATATAGTAATTTAATCCCAATAAAAAAAGATAATGTGAATATTTGATTGGGTACTTTATAAATATAATAAATGAAGTTTTATAAATTTAACACAACCCTATCAATTTGGCTGAACTTTGACTACTTTATATATAATTTTGTAATCTAAAAAAATGAAAGCAAAAAAATCATTTCATGATTTCTATTATAAAGAAAATAATTAATTGTAGAGAAATCAAAATCTAATATAGTAATTTGATCTAAAAAAAAGAGAACATTTATTGTTTAATATTTTTCAAAATGTTATAAAAATATTTACCAAGATAAACACATGGATTATAAAGGAAAAAAAAATCTTAACACCAGAAACTTTTGATGTTTTGAGTCATTCAATAAACGTTTTCATAACTAACCTTTATTCATGAAAAAAGTGATGTCAACTATCATTTGAAAAAAAATCAAAGGTTAGTTTAAAAGTAAAAAAAATATTTTTTAAATTGAAAATCTTAATTAAAAATATAACTGTCAAATAAGGGTTTTTGCATATTAATAGTACAATTTGCATCCATTATTATGAATTTGATAAAAAAAACATTATTAATTTTAGTAAGTCGTGGCTTATAAGACTTGATTAAGTTTGGAATTATGTTTAATTAAAACTGTGTTAGGTTGATATATCACTTGTTCATGATTTTAGCTAGTTTATTTTTTTATTTAAATTAGAATAATTAATTAAATTATAAAAAATATTTAAAAACTGACAAAATTAAGAAAGATTTAATTATTTTTTAATTAAAAAAATTAATTATAAAAATTGTGTTAAAATCCTAATTCAAACCGTAAACTAAAATCTTAAAATATAAAAAATGTCTCAAAAATATTAAAAATATATACAAAACTATTAGTAAATGACTGATTTTTTAAAATTTTGGTATCCACAACTTTCATTCATTTTTAATGCATTTTAATCTAAACTATTATAAAAAATTATGTTCATTTGAAGTTTTATTTTACAAAATTTTATTCAATTTTTCAATAACCAATAAAACATTCACCTCACTATTAATCTAATAATAGATTCTACAATCAAATCTCTCATTTTTATTTATTAACTCTAATCGATAATATATTCAACCTGAATTTTTTAATTTAAAAAAAAAATCAAAGTGACATGACTTCTTCCTAAATGAAATTTAGAATAAGATTGTATGGATGTAGTGACAAGATTTTTTTTTACGAAAGTCGTGCATATAACTTATCAAAATTCATAATAATTTTTTTATTCATATCCCAATAAAAAAAAATCTGTAAATTACACCTAATACAAAAGTCGAAAAATCACTAGTAATAATGATTTTTTGTTATATTTTAAATTTTTAATTTAATGTAGAACGTTTCTTTATAATTTTTCTCTTTATATAATAATAAGGTCTAATTTCAATTTTAAGCTTCAATTTGTTGGTGTTTTTTTATGCAGCAAATAAGCATTAATAATTATTTGGAAATTTTGTTAATCACTTAAATATGAACAATTCTATTTAATGATAGTTATCTTGCATCAAAGTGAAAACTTACAATGGTCATACTTAGGAAATAAATGAAGTAAAAGTTTTTACTAAGTTTGTAATAAAAATGCAGTCCATCATTAATACAATGCACTTATAATATAATTAGGAACATTAATGAAAGCAATTAAATCACTTTATTTTTTTAAAAATATTATCAATATATTAAACTAATTTTCCTATTACGAGAGGTGAACTCTTTAAACCAATTAAATTATCCATTAATATTTTTATATAATGTTTAAATATTTTTCAATAAAAAATAAATAATAATATAATTACAAAAAGTATGTTGTTTGCTCTTTTTATTTCTAATTTTTGTTTTTTAAATAATTTTTTTTTAATATGATATATATACTTTAATTACACACTTATTTGTATTTCTATTATGCATACAAATGGCTTGAAGAATAAATAGAAAGAGAAAACTGTGGATAACTTATTTACAATTGTATTTAAAAACAAAAGAATGAAATGTTTTTGTTCAATTTTGATATAAAAATGTAATATTTTAAAAATATCTTCTTTAAAAATGACTCATTTTAAATCTTTTTATTAAATAACCTATATGTTGTACTGTTTGTCTCGTAATTTTAATCTCATATGATATATTAGTATTTCTTTTAAGTATACTTATTTGATTCATATTTTTATCTTAGTAATAAAGAATGTGTTAATTAATTTTCAATAATATTTCACTTAAAAATTTAAATAAGTTAATATACTGTAAAAAATTAATAATAAAAAAAAAGAACTTTATAGCTGGCTGATGGCAATATGCAGCACCCTACACGTGATGCTCTTACAATTTGTCAACTTTTTCAATACATATATTATAAAATGTAAAAAATTGCATTTCTTGATGCGAAAATGAGTTTGTGATAAAAAAAAATATTGATAAAATGTATATAAAAATAAATTTAATATATATTTTATAAAATAAATAATATTGGAATGAGCTAATTTTTATTGTTAAAGTTATAATGATTATAACTCACTTATTTGAACAAGATGGTAGACTTTGTTATTTTCAATTTTTAAGAAGTAAAAAATAAAAATGTTATTACACTTCATTTTAATTTAAATTCTTTATGCATAATTAAAAAAATTATATTTTTTATTATCTCCTACAATTTAATTCTCTCTGTGTTTATAGAAAGAGCGCTAACCATATATTTTCTAGTACTCTTTCTTATTGCTTAAAATTTATTACAAAAACACGAGTAAGATTTCTTAGTTAAAATATGAGATTCTAAATTAGTTGAAATTAAAAAATATATTGAAATATTTCTATAATTACAAAATAAAAAATTATTATTATTTCCCTATAATAAAATTATTAAAAAAAATTATTTTTAAAAATAAAATATAATTAATTATTATATTAACTAAATTAAATATTATTGTAAAAAGTATAAAAATAATTAGTATCTAAATAATTTTTATTATTAAGATCTAATTAGTTATCAATATTTTAGTTACTAACTACTTTACATAATTAATTTAAAAATTATTTATTAATAATAAAAATTATTTTAAATATCAATATTTTTTAATTTTTAAAATAATATTTAATTGAATTAATATATTAATTAATTATGTTTCATAATTATTTAATGGTTTTTTTTATAGTTGGATAATTCATATAATTTTTTTTAGTTTATTTTTTATTTAGATAATTTGATCTTTCATCATATATCATATATAAAAGATATATTTTTATAATTGTTATTGGGATTATTTTATAATCAAACAAATTTATCAATCCATGAATAAAATTGGCACTTATTCCATATTTATTAAGTTATACATACTTATTATTTTCCCCATCATGTCCCATTAATGAAAATAAGTACTTCTCATTAAATTCCACTTATTTCAACTAACTAAGACTAAGGTGGTGTGTCACATCCAAATAAATAAAAATTAATGTTTGGATTGCTTGATAAAAAATTGTAAGATACCTTAATATTGAAGATTGACATGCAACCTTTGAATAAGATTATTCAATAGATCCAAATTCAACCATAGAACATTCCAAACCATAGATATTTAATGATGTTCTACCTTATTCTTTGTGCAATTTTGACCCCTAATAAATAGATTACCTAAGAATCTAATAACATAATAATATCATTCCATGTTAGTAACACTGCTAATACGTTTTAATTAAAATTTTAAAAATAAATTTTTTTTTTTAAATTTTGAGACACTAATATCTTTATATATCAAAATTAAATGATCGTTTTTAATTATTAGACGAGTCTTTGTATTCAATTATTAAGTTTAATATCAATAATTTAACTTAAATTTATTTTTTTAAATATAAAAATTAAATAACATTATATCATAATACATATATTACTTGTATTTTTTAAATATTTTATATATTACATTTTTATTTATCACAATTTTAACTATATAAAATTAATATGTATTTAGATTAAAACTGTAATAAATAAAGATAAAAACTACTAAATTTAAAAGTTAACAATTAAGGAAACAATAATATCTTTTGAATATGCTAATTTTATTTAAGAATGAAAATGATAATTAGAGTGTTATAAGAGATAAAGGAGAATTAATTTAAGAGGATTTGAGTAGTTTGGTTTTGATGGTTTATAGGGAAATTTGAAGAGAAAAAATGTTCAACTATGAGATGTTTTAAAGGTAAATGGGAAGATTTAAGAAGAAAGTAGTCAAAATGGAATATCCTAAATTCAAGCACCTTCTGTAAATAGCAAGACATAATTGTGGTAGAGAGGTATTTATTTGGTTTAATTTAATTTGTGTATTTATTTTATGTTCAAAATATTTATTTAATTTATAATGTTTACATACAAATAATAGAAAACACAAAAACAAACAATGAGTAAATAAGAGTGACAAGAATTTACATTAATGAAGAGTTGAAGAAGTTTCATAATCACTTTGCACTTAATTTTTTAGCAAATTTGATGTTACAAATTTTTGAAATTGGTGTAATAAATTATTTAAGTTTGCAAATTGGACTTGAATGTCTTTGAATTGAAATTGTAGTTTGTTTGACATATATGATTTTATAATTGTCGTGACTGGAAATGAATAGCATTTAATAATTCACGCATCAATTATAGAATTTAACAAAAAGATATCATAAAAAATAATATACAAATTAAATCTAATACGAAAAGTGATACATAAAAATATTTTGGTGCAAATAATGGCAATGCATTTAAAAAATAATATATATAATAATAATTTAAGCCGACCATGAAATTTTCAATTATTCTAATTTTTTATTTTAAATGAAATAAATTAATTTTATATTAGTGATTGTAATTTTGCTTCCCTATAAAATAATACTAAAAAAATTGATTAAAGTTATATAAAAGTATAAAATTATATTAAAAAATTTAATTATTTTTAAATTCATATAATTTTATGAAATGGTATTAACAAAAGATCTTTGAATATAATTTCTAATTTTATTAATTAGTTTCATAATTACTAGTCTTTTAATTTTAATTATACTCCTTTTTATTAAAATTAAATGAAAGATATTTTTTGTAATATACATATATATAATTAATTTCAAATGAAGTTAAAAAAAATTCCCATATGAATTTAAAAAGGTAAAATTGAATCATAAAATTTTTTATTGTGGATTTTTTTGAAATGATTTTAATAAATTTATATTAGGAAATGTATGATTAGACATCCTTTTAAGCGTAACATATATATCCACTGCATACAATGAAAGTTTTTGTAATTTACATGTATTTTCGTTTCGGTTAACTGTAATGTTTCGAATAACCAAAAAGTGACAGAATCCTTCAAATATGATAACCAATGAAACATGAATTTGAATAAACAGTTTCACAGTCTTTACTCTTTCCATCAAAATTTATTCACAAGTATATAATCAATTATGTGTTTGGACTAACATGTTTGGGATTACGGTAATTTTCTTGTTTTTGTAGTCATGGGTGAGGGTATCAATCTCACCCTCCTTTTCTTTCCATCCTCTCTCAGATCATCATAAATTCATAAAGACAAAAAATCAGTTTCTGCACCTCCAAATCAGCATCAATAGTGAATTATTAAATACAAATACAGTGTACACTGCACACCAATCTTTTTTCTTTGAGTATTTACTCAATTCAAAACTCTCTAGATTTGCTCAGCTTTTGTGATGACAATCATGAAGAAGGTGGAGTTGGTGGATAAGATTTACTCGGAATCTTTTGTGATTTTGGAAACGTTTACTCGGAATCAATAGTCTTTCAGAGACATCCAATATTGCTTCCAAGTATGCAAAATATTGCACATAATCATTGCGTACGGAGATTTTTTTTTTCTCAAAATATAATTATTCTAAAAAAATTATCCAAATAAATTCATATTCAGCTTAATTTCTAAACTGGGCTGATTTACTATTTGCATGTTAAGAATTTGAATTTTCAGGGATCAAATGCTGAAAGGGGAATAAGAATAATACCACTAAATTTTCTTTTTCTCATTTTTTTTTGAATCTTTTTAGAGAAAAACAGACCTGAATTCAATTCTCCAAAAATCAAATTCTTACCAATTTTTCGACACATAAATGAGAACATCGACAATTCAGCTCCCCAAAATTCAATTCCTTTTTCAATTTTTTTTTAAAATTGAAAGAAAATGAGTGAAGGGCTATTCTACAATGAAAATTTGATCTTCTAAATTTGAACAGTTACATTAAATAGGTGTAATTTGAAAATTAAAACAGAAATGAGTATTTGGGTATATATATTTTTTGAAATGGGTTTATTTAAGAAAATAAATCTGCGTATGGATGCATATAACTTTACCTATCTTTTTTCTGCTTTTACTGTCTTTCCTATCTACCAAGGAGAGTATTAATGAGATGAAAATCACACCCAAGATTTCGACAAGCACTGTCATTGGCCACCTACCATACTAATTAAAGTGTCATATTTTACTGACCTCGATGCAAAATTTCTCTGAATTCGTCTGGCACAGGAGATGGAGTAGGTAGGATACACAGAGATACGTATACGTTGCCCACGTGATCAACCCTGTTAGTTTCACAAACACATACTTAATATACACTACAACTCATTTATCTTCTTTTTATAAATATACAACTATTTTATGGACGTATTACAACTATTTAAGTTTTTTTTTTTATATCAAACACTATACATCAAAGTTTCCAACAAAAGAAAACATTTTATATCCAAATACCAAGGATCTGGAAAACTCTCATAACGTTGAAGTGCAGGAGCACTTCACGAAGACTTTGGAGCTCCACTGGTTTCTATCAAGCATTTCTTGGAAAGATTGACTATTGAATCTGCAATCACTCTGGCACTAGATTTCATGTAACCACCTGTAAATGGAATGACAAATAAAGACAATTTGATAAAACAACAAACAGTACGAAGAGAAAATAGTTGAAAATTTCTAAAAAGGATTATTGACATGGATGGGTCGGGAATACAGCCAATTTCTATAATTAGTTATGAAGAACCCACCTCCATTAAGCAAATTATATCAATTCGGAACAGGGGGAATGTTTGTTTGTTTGTTTCATATTTCATCTCAACAAACCCCCCACATAATTTATAGTTTTTTACTCTTGGAAAACATGATTTGACGTTTTTAGGTGCATCCCAAGGGTTTTCCAAGAATTTTTTTTAATTAAAATAATCAGGAAGATTAAACAAAAGTATCCGAAAATGATAATGTCTTTATAATTTGTTAATTGTAAGTTCTGAGATTAATCATATTTTCATGTCATTAAATATTGTTATTTGATCACATTTAGGCGAACAAAGTTCTAAGAATCTTTTGATACAGATGGTTACAAGGATGACGACAACATGGCTAGGACCTCAGTCTCAAATGACTAGCTACCAAATAGTATTTCAATTTTTTTTTTTGCATAGATGGACACGTGGTCATACTTAAAAAGAAAACCACTTAGAAGTTCGACGAAAGACGGGCTAATTTCAGGTTTTCCTCAGATTACTTTTTTTAACATAATAAGATGCTTGCAAAAAGTAAAGAAAAATGCACAAACTAAAACTAAAAGAGGATTGTAATATTAGACTATGTCTTTGTTAGGTAACTTTCCTTTGCGCACAAAAGGCCAAAGTAGCCACCATATTATAGGGAGGAAAACAATAGCAAACCTGAAGTGAGCATGACGATGGGAATGTTTCTCTCACGAGCAAACCGGAAAACTTTTTCATCTCTAAGGGCAATTCCTTCAGGACTGATCTGTGTATATAAAATAGCACAAGCACTGCCTATGGTGAGTGGTAAAGGAATTAACTAAAACACTAACCGAGAATAATGACCATTCTTTTCATATGCAAACTATATATAAGAGAAATGACTAGGCAACTAAAGTTAATATTACACTCCCTTTGCACTCAATAAGCAAAAAGAGTCATGTTTGGTGGACCTAAGTATAGTAAATTTCAACCACCACAATCCTATTTAATGTTACTATTTCAAAAATATCCTTATCTTTAAGTATCATCCCTAGTATATATAATTGAGGGTAATTTAGTAAAAGTACCTCTTTATTACTATTCTTAATCAGTGTGAAAGTAGTTAATTTTGTTTATATTTGAGTTCAGAGGTGATATTTCACTGCAATAAAGCAAATTCAAGAATAAAATTACCTCCAACCTTCCTAATGGATCTCCTTCTAGGATGTCGGTTCCAGCATTATAAATTACCAACTCAGGGTTAAACCTACGCCCAGCAACCTTGAATCACATTGACATGAAAATCAAAAGTTAGTATAAGAACTTGAATGTTAGTATGCCATCTTCACCAGATAAACAATTCTAAGGTGTGCTATGGGTATGATTGGAAGTTAAGAGTAAAGGGGAAAGGGAGGAAGAAAAATAAATGGAAAGGGAAGGTTAAGGTTAGGAGGTAAAGATACAGTTCTCTTTCCCTTGTTTTGATTTTTAAAATAAAGGGAAAGGTATGATAAAGCGCATCATGCACCAAATGAACAATTAATATAATTGGACTTGGATAGGTTATAGAAATGTAAAAAAGTATACGCAGCTACACATATCCTAGTTATGCATTGAGTATTCAAGCCAATAATATTTAAGAATTAAAAGTTTAAAATGATAATATATAAGATACCTCTAGTGCTTCATCTAATTTTTGCAGGTACTCTTCTGTAACCGTCCCACTCTGAAAGTTCAGGGGGAAACATACGAGTGACAGAGAACCTTAAATCAGAAAAAAAAAATATGATTAAGGTTTATCTGATAGTTTATATATACCTTTACTTCAACTTTCTGATTTATGTAGTTTCTAGCCTCGTAATCCTGATATAGAAGGTAAAAAGGGATCGCAAGGAATTGATATAAGTTGATCTCAAGATGATAAAATTGTGACGACCATATCAGAATATATGCATATTTTAAATTAAAAGCAAATATTAATTAGCTTTTGACAATGGACAATCCATCTTCACAAAACTTAGGCCTTTTCTTCCAATAATCAGAACAAACATACTTCCAACATCACGATGAGGCATTATTATTTAGAAAACAGTAGGCATAGTGTGTTCCTTAACCCCTTTCAATAAATTATTTAGCCAAATCCTTTTATGGCTTTCTGCATACTTCATTTACAAGTCAATTGCAGATTCAAACAGAAAATATTAGCATGTTTTAGATTGAGTGCTTGACATAAATGCCGTAAAACCTAAATTTTAATAGATTTTCACCACTGGATATAGCAAGTGTGAACTAGACGAGTAAAGGAGGCCCCAGTAACTAGTACAGATCAAGATTGGCCAAATAAATGAAGTTATATGGAAGTTACCCCCACAAACACAAGTATGACCATACAATTGTTGGAGAATATAATTAAATAAAAAAGACCACGATCTAAAATGGCCTTTCCAAAATTTAAGAGTTTTTTTTAATACAAAAGCCTCAGTTGACCCGTGTAACTGACCTACTGTTAGCATTCAATTGCAAGATATGGGACTCAAGTTCACATAGGAGGTGCAAAATCTAGGTGTGGAGTTTACAAGGCTTTGGGATCTACAGCTACAAAACAATGGCTAAGTTTTTGTGGTACGGTCCTCCCAATTTTCTTATCAGGAGTTCTTGACCATATCTTTTAGCTGCAATCAAATAGTGGGGGTGGGGATGTATATTGCAATGTTTGTCTGGGACTAGTTAAATGGCTTGTACACGACCAACTTGCATTGGTGTTGGAACTGTGACTCATGGTGGGATATTAGGATCCAGTTGCAAGTATGATGACTCCCACATTAGAGGTAAGGAATTCTAGAGTTATGTTTGTTGGGCCTTAGGCTCTCTGATTACAATGGTTAGCTTTTGTGATGTGATTCGCTTAAGGTTCTTATTCCCTATTCAGTAGAAAAAGGATTCTGTTGTTTATTAAAAGGGCAACACCTAGTAGATGAGACTCCAACCATGTGTGATTTAGAGAGAGACATTATTTGCAAACTTATACCTACAAGTGGAGATAATGTTCAGTGATTAGAACGCATGATCACCAACTCACAAGACAGCAATCTTCCTGATGTACCAACACTCACTCTTTTTTACCAATGGAATGTAGAAATGAAATTGCAATACATTTCATGCCACTCCACAATGATATACACAGAAAAATTCATACTTCATTCCGTAAAAAAGACTAGACAATTCAAATCTACAATATAACAGGACACTGCGACACATCAGATGCCAGCCAGCAATGTTGAATAGAGAAACATAGAAAAATCACTTCAAAATACTAGATAGGAATAAAAATTATGTAAAACAAATCAAGGAGTGGATTACCAAAGGATATATTCCAGGATTGTACATATCCAAGATATAGACTCGGCCTGCCATTACAAAGTCCCTATTAGTAAAATCCCTAAAAGATAAGAAACCAAACACTACAGTAAAATATTTTCGGACATACTATCATAGGCAAAGTCCATTTCATGACCGTTTCCTTGATGTGCATCAAGATCAATGATCATCACCCTGAAAAATTTGCAATCAACTTTTGCACGAGCAATAACAGAATACTCTAACTTGAAATAGGATGGTACCTTGATATATTCAACCGAACAAAAGCAAAGTGGATGCAAAGAGAAATATCTGCATAAGCACAGAATCCACCTCCTTTTTCTGCAGAGCAGTGATGAAAACCTCCTCCAACATTAATGGCCCATCCTCTCTCCTTTGCAAGTTTTGCAGCCAGTACAGTTCCTCCAACCTGTCATTAGATTAGGAGCAAGATCATATTTTCGGAGTGCTAAACAGACTTAAATAGAACATTCAACTTACCTGCTTCCTGAACGGGGAAAGAAGTTTTTGTTGCACAAGACAATTGGGAATTAATGCCACGGGAGGGACCTATATTTTAGTAATCCACATAACAGTTATCATATAGAACTCCAGCACTAAATGGAAAAAACCAATACAGTAAAGAACTCCAGCACAACACAACCATACCAACTTTCTATTCTAAAAGAGAAGATAACTTTTCACCAAATTTTAGACACCATATAAGAGCTCCACAGTTAAAGAAAAACAAGGAACAATAAGTATCACCAACCAAACCAGAAATGGCTTCCTCGTGCCACAAGTGAGTGGAAAGTACCTCAACTATCATAGCAACTTTTGAACTCTCCTTCAGCCTATTCAGATACAATTCAGTGTGAACCTTTGGAGAAAAAGGAACGAAAGAAACAGATTTAGCACTAGACATTTTGCTAAATCACATCAGTCTCAATAATATACATTGTTTGTTGCAGCTATACCGTGATTTGAACATACATCCACAATTTCCAAAGACATGTCAAATGCAATTTAAGTCCTGATTTGGTTAAATTTCTCTATGAACACTTACAAAAAGAAGATAAAATGAGATAGATTATCTCATTAATTAATATCAACTTATGCACTTCAATTTCATATGAACTCTCTTATCTAACTTATCCTAAAATTGACGTACACAAGTTGATTTTAACTTATCCGATTCACAAACGCTTGTAAAAAAGAAGATAAAATGGGATGCGTTTCTCTTGTTAAATTAAACTCAACTAATAAACTTCAAATTTCTAGAAACTCCCTTATGTAACATCTCCAAAAATTAAAGTACATTAGTTGATTTTGACATACGCAATTCACCTTGTTTTTTCACTTTATTCTTCTTGAAGTGTTCACCAAAAAGTTTTTCCGAACAAGCTCTTCCTAATTAATTATTACATAGCGCTTACCACTAGAAGATCATCCTTGGAAGCTTCCAGAGGCTCAACGATGCATTTTTTGTCGAGAATACCAAACGAAACGAGGAATCGGCAAATGCGTCCCCACTTCGACGAATCAAACGGATGCCTGCAATAATCAGCAAACAGTTGCAAACTCCCCGCACTATTCACAATCAATTCAATTCACAGCTTCAGAAAACGACGCGTTAGTCCGAGGAAAATGCTTACAGTTTCTCTATGCCGAGAAACGCTATGTCGTAGGACTCGGAGTAGATTAGCGGAACCTGAATCAGTCAAAAACCGAAGGCGTAAACACTCGACGCGCCAAGAGTGCGAGTGTGCGGAACTCGCTTACCTTGGACGGAGACACGTCGAAGTAGAGCTTGCTGGAGAGGATGCGATTGCGCCGGAGAGCCTCGGTGTCGTTCACGGAAGAAGACGACATCGACAGCGATAACAATGGCGGTGGTGAAGAATCGGAGATGTTCTTCTTCAAATTGGCCGAACCAACGAAACAACGAGTCAACTCAGTAACGGTTTCCGAGATAAAAAATCGAGAATCATCGAAACCTAACTCACTCACCTTGCTAAACTCGGACACTCGGTTGACCAATTTCATGCATGCACCGAAAATGGAATGTGAGATAACTCGAATTATCCAGAAATACACTTTTTTTACCCATTGCATGTTACAGAGAGTAAACGAACAATTTCTGCAGTGAAGAGATCTAAATTTTAAAATGTAACTTATATCGGCTCAATTCCTGTCTAGCATCATTTACATCTTTATTTCCCTATCTAGCATCCTTTTGTTTTTATTTTCCTATTTAGCACCCTTTTGTTTTTATTTTCCTATCTAGCACTTTTTTATTTTTTATTTTCCTATCTAGCATCATTTTAAAAATAAATAATAAATTATAAATTATTATTTTTTTAATAATTTTAATTTTAAATACATTAAAAAATAAATATTTTTAATGTTTAAAATAATTAGAAATATAATTAATGAATAAATAAATAAGTTTTTACAAAATAAAAATAAAAAAGTAATAAATTAAAAATGTTTACTTTAAAATTATTTTTTTTAAAAATGAAGAAAATAAAAAATTAAACTCTATAACAACATAAAAGTTGAATCTATAAACATAAATTAGTATTTATTTTTATTATTATTGATGATGTAATCATGTTAATTTCAAAGTAAAAAATACAGGACATATTTATAAAAAAAACCAATGTCA
>Ga0123342_1000794_pt1 | contig 51404 bp, 21 predicted proteins | sample Turbeawhitnodule_FD_89960 | JGI IMG/M metagenome (GOLD analysis project Ga0123342, IMG submission 89960) | Root nodule microbial communities of legume samples collected from Mexico - Turtle bean Mexico white nodule | ecosystem: Host-associated > Plants > Roots > Nodule | place: Mexico: Nepantla...
AAAATATAAAAATAACTACAACTATTCATTATTTAAAATAAATTACTAATCCTAATCAATTCAAGAAAGTCATTACAAAAGGGTTACCTCCATATGGTCTATATGGTACCCCAAGGACTATATTCTACAAATGAGGCAGAGTTCTTCTCGAATTTGATCAATTGCTTCAATAACCTAAATTCAAACATAGCAAGACAACCACCAATTCATTATATGAACATTTGGAATGTTGTTGCGGTGGGCTGCACACGGAAAATAATTATTGGTGTGATCAGATATCCAACTTCAACTCCCATTACCCTTGTTACAATCTCCATATCAGGTTTTGTGTTTTCTTTAGCAGCAATACTTGCATCACTAAAATCATGTCCCACAAACCACATCTTGAAGGAAGCACTTTTCACCTCTCCTGTTCATGTAGGCCATTCTTCATGAAGCAACCAAGGCTGAATATATCAGGAAAATTCAAAACAAACCTCTCACAAATACAAAGATAAAACTGTTATGACAGATACGAATCCCTAACTGCAAGTATTTTTTGGGTTTGCAAACAATGTCTTAAAATCTCACCACACCAAAAATAGAAAACAAATAAAAGCTATAATTAAATAAAAAAAACTATAATTCATGGATTTATTTATGCAGAAGCAAACACACACGTATCTGAGTCGAGTTCAATAAGTCTTAGCAAGTCCAGCCTGCACAGGTCATGATGTATTAAACACACGAACTGTAATAAAAAGTTTCATTAGTCTTCATCTTGACTTTGGAGTAAAATTAATCGAGAAATTGAAGGCAAACCCTTGTTAATCACAATGCAAAACGAACTTGCAACGAAGCACAATGTGACTAAGAAAGATGATGAAATCTTCGCGTGACTTGGGCTGCTTGGATTGCTCCCTCTTTTTCTCAGACTCCCCCCACGGTTTTCTTTTGGCTTGAAAAAAATCAAGTTTAAAGGACTAATCGCATGAAACCACATCGACTTCTCGATCTTGTTCTCCTCTAGAAAATCAAAAGCAACATCCACATAGAGATGAAACAACATCAACAGAGAAAAATGAGAGTTTACATTATATTTCGTTGATGGAAGGAATAAAAAGGTAAGAAATGAGGAAATGAAAAATCTATTTGAATCAAATTGAAAACTGTTGTGTAAATCAAATGATAAATTGTTCAGTATCAAATCGAGAACTGCTCTCGCTGATTGTTTCGTTCTGCTGATTCAAAAAATCGTTCTGCTGATTTAGGAAGAAAAGCAACAAATAGAAAATTAAATTCAAAACTGTCTACAAAATAACCAAAAACGGTTATTTAGGAGAATTCTCTTTATATTTAACTGTTCTTTTAAAAAATTATATATAAAAAAACAGTTACAAAATAATAAAAATAAGAATAAAATAGAAATACAATAAAATATTAATATATAAAATATTAATAAAATGTAACTGATTTTGAAAATAAATCAAACCGCTCATCCACCTCTCTTTTAATTCATAATTGTTCCGCCACATCTCTTCCAATTTAAAACCACTCTTCCACCTCTCTTTCAATTCAAAACCGCCCCCACTACGTATACCAAATATTGTAGAAAAAATAAGAAATGACACAATGACCATAATACAATAATAAAATTAAATATTAATATAAGGGTAAAATGGAAAAAAAAAAATAAAGAGCAGTTAAGAGGGGAATCCCCTTTATATATAGGTATAAATTATATTCATATAATATTGTTAATATTATTAATATTGTTAATAATAATAAGTATAATAAAAATTATAATAATACTAAAGAATTTGTTTGGTGTAGTAGTTAAATTTTCTTTCATTACTGAAGGAACCTGGTTTTGAATCCCATTCACGGAAAAGTTACATATGGAAAAATCCATATGTAATTCGCATTTTTTTTATATTTTATGATTTTTTTTGTAGTGTATTATCTTAATGATAGTGTTTATAGAAAAATTCCACATGATTTAAATTTTGCAGAAGAAAATTGGTTTGACATTTCTCTTTTTTAAACTTCAAACAATAACTTAAGTGAAAACTTAATTATTTGAGTGATTAGGATAACGTTTGAATGACAATGAGAAAATGTTATCACTTAAGTATTAATTGAGTGAGTATAATGACGTTAAAGTGATATATGAAAAACTAATAAAACTAACTAATTAAAAAAAAAATATCAAAATTAATGACTTCTATTCATTCTAGCGTGTTTTTAAGGGGAAATGCAACCTGCTTTTTACATGCCCAACAACATTTTTCATCTACCAATAAATATATGCATTCCCAACACTTAAACAAAAATAATACAACCACTTATTTGAAATGACACTTAATCTAAGAATTGAGTCATCCAAAATGTCAACACACAAATCCAAAGTTACAAAAAATAGTTCAACACAAATTTAAATTCAATTTTTTTTATGTGCTATTTTGCTTGTTTAACAACTCCAAAATAGTAGAAACCTAATAATAGTGATAAAAAATTGAATGAACTTAAGATATAGTAACTTTATTAATTAATTTAGTGTTAGATCATGAGTCTCACTCGATGTTTGGTCATCTATGGACAGTTTCCTGACCTATGTATAAGGGAGTATAAATCAAGGAATTTCAATTAATTAGCCTAAATCATTCAATTGAGACATAATCATGACTAAAGGAGGAGATGTTACAATTCAATCTATATATACCAAGTTGACCAGAACACTTAGATACAGTGAAACTATAAACAAATTACAAACTACTTAAAAAAAAACATATAGAAAAGGTTTAGTAAAAATAAATCTAAAAGATAATAATTTAAAAAAAATTAAATGATTAAAACATAACTCCCAATTATAATAACATTTGTCATTCTAAAACCATTTCTTTTAAACCGTTAAAAATCCGATTCTTACACCCAATCTGAATTTTCATCTCATGCATCTGTTACAAACATTCTCGTCAACATATTATAATCATACCTTTTCATTCAAACTTTTCTTCCGAACGTAAAGAGGACTTCAGAAGAAAAAAGAAAGATAGTTAAACTAAATAACAAACATTTGTCAGAATTTTTTTTAGGGAAAAACATATTTTTTTAAATAATAACCTATGAAGTAAGTTGTTTAATTAGATAAATTATTATTACTTGATATTTTAATGCATAGAGAAAATATATGATTGAAGTAATATATAATTGAATTAAATGATGTGAACATGTTCTAAAAGATGTGTAGTTTTTTAAAATGATCATAATAAAATTAGTCCTCTCCTACTTTAGACCCCTTTTTGAGGACTTCACAGCGGAATCTGCTTTTGGAAGGGCGTGGTTGGTTGTGGTGTGTTGTTGCCTCTGCAGCAGCGTGTGCCGATTTGCATGATCAAGGCGTGTAGGTTTGTTTGAGTTGAGAGACAAAAAAAAAAATATAATAACATCATATGAGGAGCAATTATGATGGCTAATGGGTCCTCAAGAAATTTCAACACAAACAAAAGAAAGAACTCAAAAGCATAAATAAAGTGCAACCCCTCACAACACAACACAAACCAATCCCCTTGAAAGAGTGAGTGATGAGTGGGGGCGCAATGCGAAATGATAAGAGTCCCACATCTAGAATCTCACTCTCCTTCCACAATCACTCCCCCTGGCTCCACTCTCACACTCCCATCATTAATCCCACTTACTTACCTCCCCAACTGTTAACTACACCACTCAATCATTTAAATCTCTCCTCCTTCTCTTACAAACTTTTCCATCCTTACTTCTCTCAATACTTTCCTTTGACCAACTCAACTCTCTCTTCTTCCTATATTTCCCACATCCACATTTAATTAAGGATAACTATAATAAATATACTTCATTATCAGATAAGAAAATAAGTGGATAACTATTTTAGCCAACTTGAGTTTAGTTGGAATCTGGATAAATTCCTTGTGGTCTCCCTTTAAGCATCTTAGGAGAATGAGAGGCTCCTCCTGCGATGACACTCCGACACTCAAGTCAGTAAGAGCATAAATATAATGAATATAATATAAAATAAGAGCTGGGAGTACTCCTTGTGTTGTGTATTAGATGATGATTAAATCAGATATTAGATGATCTCTTTTCTGTAGAGTATACTCAGGTATAGACTTAATTGTAAACTCTCCACCTTTAGTCATGATTTTGTCTTAATTGAGTCATTAAGGATGATTAAGTCTAATTGATTGAGATTCCTTGACTTGTGCTCCCTCATAATGTTAGATACACAGATCGAAAAACGATCATAAATGACCAACTATCGGGCCAGACCCATGACCTAACAGTAACGAATCATAAGACTTACATAAACTAGAAATAAAGACATTTAAAAAGATATTTAATAATATATATGTAAGTGTGTATAAACTTTATCTTATAAATCAATTTTATAAAATTGAGTTAGTCTTGAAATTTATTTCTTAATATACTATCAGACTCATTTAGAATCTATACTAACAAGAATTTGTTAGGCTTATCATATTACGAGTTATCGTTTAAGTATGAGAGATGTATGTTAAAATTTTACATAAATTAAAAATAATAATATTTAATAATATATAAATGAAATATAAGTTAATTTTAAACAGTTTAAAATAATTTTTTGGTTTTGGATGCATGAGTTTGAGGCATGGAGACATATGGCAAAAGAAAACGATGAAGGTGTGATTGCAAAAGCGGAAAGAAAGGAAGAAGTGTGGGCACGCTGATTAGGTACCCCAGCAGCTAAATTATTCCTCCTATGCTCTTTATTACAACCCACTCCATACTCTTCACCATTTCTCATCATCTCCTTCTATAACACCTTCTATTACAATTCCCTTTTCATCAAATCTAACACTGCACACTACTATTCTAATTTATTTATCTTGATTTTGGAGGGGAATTTGAAGTAACGGTTAGTTCAATGTCCCTCTTCAATAAGGGAATTAAAGTCCATTTTACTTATAATATACAACCGATTCACCCTATCAATGCAACAGAAATCGGAAATGATGATGTTAATAGCCTCAACAATACGAATGAATGATGAGGGATACTATGATTTCACTCAACTTGCCTTTCTGTAAACCCTAATTCTTTCTTTTTGGTCACTTACATCATTTATAACTCTTCTCCTTCATTTATATAACCGTTGAAGTAATATTTAATCGTTGCGTTTTTAAATATCAAATCTACCAACAATGGAAAAAGAAAGTTAAAAATTGATTAATGATATATGGGACAATCACATTTTTTTATACAACCACATTACAACTCACAATATTATTATTTTAATATTTTTTTCATATCATTTAATTACAAATTTATCCTTTACTATATATATTTATTTCTAAACCTATCACATCAGGGTTGTATACAACTCTTTGAGTTGTCACACTATCATTTTCCTTAAAAATTACCAGTGTTTTATCGTATGAAACCACACGGATTTCCAAAACCAACCAATCCGAACATGCACGATAAAGAGATCATATACAGACAACTCTATTTTTTTTATACAATCACATTACAACTTTCAATATTATTATTTTAATATTTTTTTATATCATTTAATTATAAATTTACCCTTTACTATATATATTTATTTTTAAATCTATCACTTCAGATTATATACAACTCTTTTCCCACGATAATTTCGAAGGACAGAAAAAAAAATATTATTCTCTAATAAAATCACAGCCATGCATAATGTTGTCACAACGTCAATTATCAACACATTCTCAACCCATATCATATCAATTCCAGCAAGCAAATTAATAATATATTTCATCATTGATGTATAAGTCTATGTTTCTTGCGTGAAGTTTTGGGCTAATCAGTTTAGAAATAATTTGTGTGAATGGTATATAACTTAAACATACTCAGTGTTTTATGATTTCAGAATCAATCCTCTCAAAGTAAAACTGTAATTGTTATAGAAACAATAACGCGTCTGTCAAAGATATAAAATAATACGTACACGCTTAAAACATTACTCGAGATAGGCATATACGATGATCAATCTATAAAATATATAAACCTATACAATGGTTAGCTAGGTAAATTTTAATACAATTACTATTAAAAAAGTGAATTTTACCTCTAACTAAACCATTCTCTTACACTAAAACTATTTATGATACAATTTTAAATTTAACTCAATTTTATAAAATTACTGTTGGGTTATGGATCTGGACCAATCCTTTATTAAGTGTGAAGGAGGGCGATCTAAATGTAGCGGGTGTAGTCCAATCTAACGATCGAGTACAGTTTGAAGTCAGCAGTAGCCTTATCTACCTGCGCATAAGGCTGGGGGCATGTTGGGTTATGGGTCTGGGCCGATCCATCATCACTAAGGCAGAAATTCAATCTACATGAATAATACAATGGAAATACAGGGGATTTGGATTAATTAGCATTAATCAGACAGTAAAGAAAGAATCATAACGACAGACACGAGGTTAAGATTGACTCCATGTATATTAGGTAAAACCTCACAGATAAACAAATCTCAATTTAAGTTAAGAGCCCACTTGTTCTTGACTACCTTAAATATTCTGGTTTAGACCGCCATGTCTAGAACACTACTTTATAAGGTCAAATTTATATTCACTGTTATAATCTTTAATCGAGCTATATTTTTAATAATTTCTAAAATATATTATCCATGTTATTTGTTGATTGATATATATAATATATATTAATCTAGCTAAGAAGACCTAGTTAACCATTTTATAGGTTTGCGTATTTTAACTAACAATGGAATTTTAATTTTTTAATCATATTTATTATAGTTAAAATATTAATTAGTAGAAATAAAAATATTTTTAATAAACCCATATTTTTTTATAATTTATTTATACTTTTAATCACGTTATGTTACAATTTTGAACTTTTAAATTTAATTATTAGACAGATTTTAATATGTTTCAAAATAATTACATCTTACTAAGTTTATTTAAAGAGATTACTCTTTCACAGAGTGACAAAATCAATGATACAATCTTACTAAAACAGAAGCTCGTATTTAATGTTCGACTAAAAGAAAACAACCATATAAAAAAATTATTAACCATTTTAAAAACAAAGTGTGTTTTCTTTATTTTTGTATAACTTAGTTAATATATTATTTTAAAATAAAATAAAAGAGGTCGCTCTCATTTCATAAAAAACATATGGGTAAATGAGGGAAGGATGAAGCATTAAAATCCGCGAACAGGGGAAACAAAAAAGAACTTGTGTTGTGCAATTAATACAGGGAAGTTTGTTTGGTCCCATTGTTGGCTCTTTCTTATCTCTGTTTTACTGTTGGCACCAATTTAAGACAAGTCTTTTTCCTTCACCTACCACACTTCCCACATTCCAACAATCAACAACATTGAATATACAAGTGCCAATGTAATGTGTGTTTTGCCATTTCTGTCTTAATTGTTTCTAACACTATATTTCCCCCCACACAATCTTAATGCATTTCCTCAATTTCATTTCATGTCTCTAATTTAAATAAAGAGAGCATGGATATTAATAATATATCTCTTTAATTAGTTTTTAATTTTGTTTTCATCAACTCTGTTTACATACTTTTAACTAAGATCATGTGCATTTATATAACATTGATATATAACTACATACGTTTGAAAACTTCAAACTCCATCAACGTCAGTATAGATTCTTACTTCCTTCCTTGAACTCATTTAGAAAAAATAAATTCATAGGTTATTAATATATATATATATATATATAAATAAATAAATAAATAAATAAATAAATGAGATTTCTCTCTTTAACCGTTCTTAATTATTTTTCTATTTTATCCTTATATTAATATTTGATTTGATTTTATTATTATAGACACTGCGTCATTTTTTATTTATTCTAAAATTTTGGTATACATAGAATGACAGTTTTGAATTTAAAGAGAGGTGGAGGGGTGATTTTTTTAGATATTTCGGTCATTTTCTGTTTTTAAAATATTTGTTAAATAACTAATTATTTTTATAATAAATTGAAAACTGTTTAAAAAAATTAATATACTGTCATTAAGTAAAAAAAAAAGTTATCAAAGTTTAAAGTTTAAATATGGAGTGTTTGTTAAAATTGAAACAAAACAATTTATTAAATTGAAACAGTTTATTAGATGTTAAAACATCCTATGATGTAAAATAATTTTTTTTCATATCTCTTAAAAGTATAGTTTTTATTTAATTTTTAATATTAAACATAACTATATATAAATGATAAAAATAAAAAAGCGGATGCAAAAACGCAATAGCGTTTTTCCAGTAGTATATATAATATATATAAATTCAATAGCATTTCACATTAGTATCTAAAATACAAGAAATGAAATCAATGACCTACAACACATCATAGTTAAGTCTCAAAAATAACAAACAACTATTTAAACTGAAATTTATTAAATTTAAGATTAAACTTAATTTATATGTGTTTCAAGTCCATGACATTATTAAGGTCAAACACTATATTTCAAAAATATTGTCGGTTTTGGTATTACTCGTTTGAAAGTTCAAAACTCATCATTTTTCTAAGTTATGTGAGACTATTATATGTATCTAGACAAGTCCCGATAGTTGAAGTAATTATTAGAGTCAATCACTACATTTGAAATATAACATTTTGCTTTGAAAATTTTAAAATGTTAAGAAAATAATGTGTATTTAAATTACCCTTAACCTTGGTTTCTAAGTAATATATGAGACTATTAGGTATATCGAAACACAATATAATAACTAACTACAATTTATTTTTCCAAACTATCTACATATATTAATATTTAATTTTTTATAATAAATCTCAAACAAAATTTAATGTTATAAACAAAATTGTTGAAACAAAATACAAAGCATCAATTAAACAAACATATACTTTGAACATGAATTAAGTGGAATAAGTTCACTTAAAAAATAAAATAGTTATCTTTCATCTAACTCTTCCTTAATTAGTGTAATTTAATCGACATAATCCAGGACTAGAAATTAAAATATTTGTAATAAATTCAACCTAATGTGTATCATTTCTTAATTTTTATTAGTGCCAAAGATATAATTTAGTCCCTATAATTTAAAACAACTTAAAAGTTTTATTCGTACATACTAAAATAATTTAGTTTCTAAAAAATTAAACAATTCAATATATTCGATCGATCTTAGAGGCTAAATCACAACTTTAAACAATTTAAAATTTTACTCTCTCACGACTAACACAATTTAGTTCATAATTTTAAGTGTTTTAAAAAAATGTAAAATTCTACTTTATTTATGAAATCTCTCCAAATTTTAAATATCCACAATGCCTGTTGTTGAAATTCCCAAAATAAATTATGCATTAAAGCTATAACAACAAAATAAAGATAAAGAGCAAGTGGCCCTTTGTCATTTTTTTTTCTGTCTGATGTCAAATCATGTATGTTTATTACAACCATATCTAAAACATTAATTAGATGTTGTTACGCATAAACCATGCTATTTGTTTTAAAAAAGTCGTACAAACAAAGTTACATGAGCGATGTTTGTATATTTAAAGTCAAACAAACACAACGATACATTAATAAATGAATTAAATAACAGTTGTTTATAATTAAAATTTAATAATGAAATTATGTAACACATCTCATATATTTATTGATTTTTTATTTAAATTAAAACAATATTTTAAATATGGATATGTTGGGCTAGTTTGTTACAAATTAAAGAAAGTGATTCTTGTGTAAAATAGTATTGTAATTATTTTTAAAAAAAAAGCTTCATGTTTGTTTACAATTATAAAAAATCACTTTTTTTTATACAAATAGTTGATAATTATACGAAGGTAACAAAATAAATTCCATCAATTTTTTATTTTATTTTCCAACTTATCATTATTTTGAAAAATAAAAAAGTGTGAAACTGTAAAAATATCTATTTTGAAATTATACAAAACTGTAGCAAACCACTTCACTTCCAACTTTTTCCATAAATTATTTTGAACATGAACCCACACCTGCTTCAGTTATATGCATGTAGATATTGTTGGACACAATAATTGATTTTAAATGTTGTAACTTTAATATATATATTTATTTCAATGCTAACAAATACTAAAACTGTTAAATTTAGTTAAAAATGCTAGCTGTTTCATATATATAAATTTATCAAGGTACTGTCACTTTTATTATTATCTATTCTATTTACTGAATAGCAATAATATATAAAATAAATATTATATTTTACATTATTATTTTTTTTTATAAAAGTTTTTATGCCGTATGCAACTTTTTTTTACATTATTATTTAATTACAATATATATATATATATATATATAATAAAATCTGTATATTTAAAACAAGTATCATAAAATTCATATAAAAGTATTTATAATGGATTAACTCTTATACCAACACGTATTAAATTCAATATTTAATAGCATTAAATAACTTATCTAAAAAGCACAGAATCAGTATCAAATATTTTATTCATTGTACATACATTGCAAACATAAATGATAAATATAAATCTAAAAATAAAAAAATAATAATGTCATAAATAAATAGATAATAGAGTGTCGAAGAAACTTAATCCATAATTCAACATTAAGATACACCTGGTCTTAGTCATACATGAGTTGGGCACTCAGTAATCTTATAAATGCGGTTTTTGACTCTCGGTGTGCCACAACCGCAAACAGGTACAAACTCACTCACTCTGTCACTGCGATTCTACACTTTTCTTTCACCCATTCCAAGAGTTCTTGCGACCGAGCTTCTCCGTTATGGACCTTCGCCTAGTGTTATTCACTTTGCTAGCTCTGTTACAGGCAATTTCTCTCTCTCTCTCTCTCTCTCTCTCTCTCTCTCTCTCTCTCTCTCTCTCTCTCTCTCTCTTTCTCACACACACCTTTTGCTTCAACTCTCGTTTTTCTTTCCTTCATTCGTTTCGGACTTTCTTCAATTGGAATTATGTGCTGAGCTGGTCATCGTTCCTCAGATTCAGAGGATGCAATTCTTGTTTTGTGTATGCGCGTGTGTTTTTTGAATTTCTCTTTATAATTTGTCTGGTTGCCGAGAAAATTTAAAATAGAGATGAAAGAATTCGTTACCAAGAATTTGCTTGAAGATTTCGGAAATGTTGCCGAGTATCAAAAAAACGTTCTGAGTTCTCTAACTCTTTGCTGAAGTACGAAGGAACCACGTTTTTTTTGTTGATCACGGCATGGCCTCTTTCATCACGTGGCTCAGACTGTGTTTACTTACTGGCTTGAACTGTTTTGGAAGTAAGAGCATTGGTTTGGTTGGATAGCTAATTTCTGTGGTTCGTGTTTTGCAGCTCTTTCTAATCTTATCTTCGGTAGAAGCCGACAATTTGTCCACAAGATTTCTTTTGACATCCAATGCCAACACAACGGGGTAATCTTTCTTTATACATGTAACAAAAACTATAACTGTGTCGCTTCAATTCTACAATCCTGTTTGTTTGTGCAGCTACAGTACATAATTTTTATTTTTCGTTTTTTTCGGAAATCTTACAATACATTCGCTGAACGTAGTTACAAGACAGGAGTTGACTGCCCGTGTTTTTCGATCTGAGAAGAAAATTTCATTTCCATATTTTTATACAGGGAAAAACATTTCGAGGATTACTGTGCAATGTATGACATTTGTGGAACGCGCAGTGATGGTAAAGTAGTGAACTGTCCATATGGTTCCCCAGCTGTGAAGGTATTTCTTATGATGCATTTTATTGTCCATCCATTTGCTCTATATCTTTTCCTTTCTAAAAGATTTTTTTTTTCTGAAACTCTTTTTTGCATTTAGATTTTTATTCTGTGATATGATATTTGGTATCGCTCTTTGATTTCTGTTATCTTAAGCATAAAGGTAAAGGTGCTTCACATCTTCTAGTTTGAACTTTTAAAGCTTGAAATTTGTCACGATCTAGTGAACTCTCTGCCTCTGTCTCTTTTCCCCAGCCAGATGATTTGTTCTCATCCAAGATCCAAAGTTTGTGTCCAACAATTACTGGGAACGTTTGTTGTACAGAAGCTCAGTTTGACACATTAAGGACGCAAGTCCAACAGGTCAATCTTCTATCTTTTTTCTTTTTTAATTATAGATGCATGTTCGTCATGGTTTAAAACTTGAGTTTATCTCACAGTCTCTGTCTCTGTTTTCAAAGATTTTTACGGAATTATGGATACTAATATTTTGACTAGTCATAGTTTGCCTTTATACGTGTCTACATCTTTCCAGTTAATATTGCACAAAATTTTGAAATTATGCGCAACGTGCCTTTAACACATTGTACATTATGGCAGGCCATTCCTTTTCTTGTAGGTTGTCCAGCATGCTTAAGAAACTTTTTGAATATTTTTTGTGAGCTGACATGTTCTCCGAACCAGAGTTTATTCATCAATGTGACCTCAGTTGACAATGTAAGATCCAACACATTCCAAGTGTTGTACTTTTGTATGCTCAGTTTTGTTATTTATCATTCTTTTTAACAAGAAATTTATCTTAATTGGTTCAATCCAATTAATTGAGAAAGAGCCTATTTCATGCTGTTGTTCTTGTATATTATTGTTGTCAGTATTTTTTATGCTAATCATAGTTTTCTACCGCGTTTCCTTTACAATGCAAATGTTTCTAATACACTCCAATTATTACAACTTACAGGTTGATGGTAATTTGACAGTGGGTGGGATTGATTATTTAATAACCGATGTTTATGGTGAAGGGTTATATGAATCATGCAAAGAGGTAAAGTTTGGCACTATGAATTCTCGAGCTCTACAGTTCATTGGTGCTGGTGCTCAAAATTTTAAAGGTATTGTACTTTAAAGTCTAACTAAGTATTGTTTCTCCTCACTCATATCTTGTCTATGATTTTATGTCATATTGTTGAATTATAGAAACATACAAATATGTTACTCTCCTCTTCTAATCTTTTCATGTTTAAGGTTATTGCACACGGATTAATGCATACTTAATAGATGAAAACAATGACTAAAAAACCCTTATTTAATACAATGTGTCTCAATCATTAGTAATAATGAATTAATACTCCAAATTCCTGTTTTTCTCAACTAATTCCAATAACAATAAATGTGAACTAGTACTAAATTTTCTAGTATTTGCCACCATACTTCTTATTTTTATTTATATAGTATTTCCGACCAAATTGTCCAATTCATGTTTCTCACTATTTTTCCCCCGAAGTGTTGTAAATAGTTATGGTGTGCTCTATGCATTCCACTTTCTTGTAAACATAAGACACATAAATTTATAATAATTCAGAGAGTTTTTAATTGAGAAAACTGAGAAAAGAAATATAAGGGTAAAACATGCAAGAAATGGAAAGGAGGGAATAGTTCTTCTGAACTTTGGATGTTAAAGCCTGTCACTGAATTTACTTGTATAATGTGTTTTGTATACTCTGCATGTGGTGTACCAAAGATATTATTGCAATATATGCGCAGGACCTCTCCTTAATTATTCTCTTGATCTCTCTGTGTAAACTGGCATGCATTGATGCATTAGAGTTATTGGTTTGTGATTCTTTGTTATTTTTTGTATCTCTAACATACATGCAATGGTGGAAACAAACTTGCATCTTACTTGATGTAGTGTACATTTGTTTTTGTTTTTTGTTATATTTTATTTTCAAAGTGACCTTGCAGGATCTTCCTCTTGAACATAATTTGATACCCTCGTATAGTCTTGTCTATGCAGAAAAAACTTTTATGACTATCATTATGGTAATTTGTGACATGTGATACTAGCAACATAAAGGTTCTTTTTGATAGGGAATTAGTTGTGTAAAATTATTTTTTAGTTCATTGCTTGAGAGTTTGATGCTTATACTCAGATTACTTTTGCCAGATTGGTTTGCGTTTATTGGTAGAAAAGCAGTCCCCCGCGGTCTTGGTTCACCATATGCAATTACATTCAGGTCAAGTGCAACTGAGTCATCTGGCATGAAACCTATGAATGTTTCAACTTATTCATGTGGTGATATTTCTCTTGGCTGTTCTTGTGGTGACTGTCCTTCCTCTTCAGTATGCTCCATTTCATCTTCAACTACCACCAATAAGAAGGATTCATGCTCCGTGAAAGTTGGGACTTTAATCGTAAGGGAGCATATTATAATTTTTATGATATTTACCAGATGTATTAGCTTGCTGTGCATAATGATGAATGAATTGTGGTTTGTGGAGGCTACTGTGTATTATTAACTAACATGGTTTTTAACCTTTGGCATCTGCAGGTTAAGTGTGTTGACTTGATTTTGGCAGTCTTATACATTATACTGATTTGTGTATTCTTGGGTTGGGGATTGTATCATCGGATTAGAGAAAGAAAACCTACATACAGAACTAAATCAGTGTCTACTGTCATTAGTGATGGTGCACTATATACTCGTAACAGAGAGAAGGATGAGAACCTCCCAATGCAGATTCATGTTAGTATGCTATTTCTTAATCTTAGCATGTTTGTCTTCCTTTTTTTATAACTTAAAAGGATAAGTTTTGCTTCTTTTCCTTATGCATGTTTCTCCAATTCTAACTTTGTTTTAACCGATGTTGATTATAAGATGATGGAAGATGCCCAAGAAAACAGAAATAAAGTCCAGCTCTCTGCTGTGCAGGGATATATGGCAAACTTTTACAGGTACTTTCTATGCTTCAACATATATCATTTGATGTAGAGTGTCATCTGACCTCACTTTTGCAAATAGGAAATATGGATTGTATGTAGCTAGACATCCGATTATGGTGTTGGCTGCATCCGTGGTTATAGTTCTTCTCCTCTGTGTTGGTCTAATCCAGTTCAAGGTTGAGACACGACCTGAGAAGGTAAATATAACGTAGTTGCTACTCTTTTGTTTAAAATGCTGTCTCATTTTGTTATCTTTCTGAACAAGCTTTTTCTGTTGGGTTTTGTTAAATGATACAACTGCAATTGATTTCCATATTTAGTGAATGAATCTTTTCACCTCACTTCTGAAGCTTATAAGCAACTAGCTGTCTCAGGTTAAAAAAACACTGTTTTTTATTTATTGATTTTCAGTGCTATTTGTACATGTAGCAGAACTCTTTTGCTGGTCTTTTTTGTCTTGTTGGCTCAACTTGAGTTTCCACTATCGTTTTTGGTTGAAATTTTTTCTAGTAAGAGTATCAAGAAATCTGATGACTGATTGCAATTTTAAATTCAAATGGAAATTGGGGGGAGGGGAGTCATTGAAAAGTTGTTTTGCTTGAGCATAAAGAAGAAAACTGAACCATTAAAATTTTGAAGTCTGGTGTAATAAAAAATATATATAGGCTGGAAAGAAGTAGCTTTAGCATACTATTATCATGTGTTGTGGTTTACTGTCTGATTTTTTTTTTATCTTCTTGATATATTTCTTTACATTACTCGGATTTGGAAAAATAACTCCTTCACTTTTTAGCTGTGGGTAGGACCTGGAAGCAAAGCAGCCCAAGAGAAGCAGTTTTTTGACACTCATCTTGCTCCATTTTACAGAATTGAACAGGTTCTTGTTTTGACCCCCTTTACATTATCAGTATAATATGCAACAACTCCTCCTTGTGAATGTTTTGCTAATTTTATTTTATAGTTACTTTTTTTTTCTCTTATGGAAAAAAATATGTATATTTCTAACTTATTTGGCTTTTAGATTCCTTACATGCATTTTCAGAGGATGGCCTGTACCAAAAGGCAAGCTTGTTTATCAGTACAATATGCAACAACTCCACCCTGTGAAAGTTTTGCTAATTTTATTTTATTCAGTTAATTCTTTGCTTCTCTCATGAAAAAAGAAAGATGTGTATTTCTTATTTATTTTGCTTTCAACTTCCTTACATGCATTTTCAGTGAATAACATTTACTGAAAGACAAACTTGTTGTAAGGAAACAAAAACTCCTTTTTCTCTATTAAAGCTTTACCCTACACGCATTCTTTATCAAAGGGCATGAGGTGATGAAACTGTATAATAGTATAATTGTAATCCGCTCTTAAGAGCTTTGTCATTTTTCCTTTTATAGCTTAATGTTGATATCAATTTCATCTTCCCAATAATAAGTCAACACTAGTCTGCATTCTGCAACACGAGCCAATTTGAAATAATCTTCAGGCTAGACTTTTGCTAATTTATCTTAATGAATGACAGCCACTTGCCACTTTTTGTTTACAGCTCATACTGGCAACAGTTCCAGATCGTGTGAATAGTACGTCACCAAGAATTGTGTCAGAGGACAACATTAGGTTTCTTTTTGAAATACAGAAAAAGGTATGTGTTCCATCTTATAGTACTGCTGAAATATTTTGATCATTATGTTGCATTGAGGGATTTGCTTTCAGGTTGATGCAATTCGTGCTAATTATTCTGGCTCGATGGTATCTCTGCAAGACATCTGTATGAAGCCCCTAGACAAAGATTGTGCCACTCAAAGTGTACTGCAGGTATAATTATTGATTTTCAGCCACAGAACTATAATGTTTCATAATTTTTGTGGTAATCAATTTTGCATTTTAAAATTTATGAATAGCATTTTTCTCCCTCCTTATTGACAGTACTTCAAAATGGATCCCAAAAATTTTGATGATTACGGGGGAGTTGAGCATCTCAATTACTGTTTCGAGGTACCAAATGTTAACTTTACATCTTCAAGTTGGTTGTAGCTTTAGATATTCTTAATTCTACTGTTTGTTTTGTGTGTTCACTTGAAAGACCTCCTGCTGTATACCATTAAATTCAGCAGTCGTTTTCAGTACGCTTTAATTTCTTGCGTAGAGAAATTAGAGAAGTAGAACCATGACAACTACTGGGAATACCTTCTTGGTGCATTGTACTAAATTTTAATGTCACACAGGAAAATCAGTGGTTGATAAACTTGTTGCTGTGAATGTCATTTAAAATCCTGTTGAATGTTATGAAATTTTTTCTCTCTGGAATTTGGGGGAAGTGGGTGGTCATGATTGGATAACTTGTACTTCATTTTACACTACATATTGCATCAGATCTCTCTGAAGTTTCAGACTATAACAAGGGAAAGACCTTTCTGTCTGATATGAATAATAATAAGTGGTATTTTTTTCGTTCTTGCAATCTAGAAGATTTATCCTTGATTCATATAGTAATGGTGATGTGTAAATATTATGGATTTGACTCCTCTAAAGTGACTTTAGACGATAAAAGTATATTTATACGATTGATTAGAATATTATTTGTTGAGATTATGATAAAATAGAAGTATCACAAAGTTCGAAATTATTAAATCTCAATCCTTGATTTTCTGATCAATGATTATAAATGCACTATTATCTAAAATTGACTTCCTTGTTTTAGAGGAGTCAAGTCTGTATAATATAATTTCAAAATAGCCTAATTATTTTCTAATGTTGTGTTCGTTCAGCATTATTCCTCAGCAGACCTATGTATGAGTGCATTTAAAGCTCCTCTTGATCCAAGCACTGTATTAGGAGGCTTTTCTGGAAATGACTATTCTGGGGTACTCTCTCTTTTCTTCTATGTTGTGAATGACTGGGATTCTGTTGAGCATATGATAACTATAATATGATTTATTCAAGACAGGCATCTGCATTCGTTGTAACTTATCCGGTCAATAATGCTGTTGATAACGAAGGTAATGGAACAAGAAAGGCAGTTGCTTGGGAGAAGACCTTTATTCAGCTGGTGAAGGTTAGTATCCTGTATATGGGCTGCAGTTAGGCACCACTAGTCCCACCTAGTTAGTCAAACAGTCAACTGTATATTTTAAAGCTTTGGTTGCCAATTTGCATCAGCAGAAAATAACTGCTTTAGGTTGCTGCAATTTCATCCATTCCTAGGAAATACTTTATCAGGGTGTGATTCCCAATGAGTATTAGTGTTCGCACTTGTAGTTTAGTTGACACATTCCATAACTGGGTCCAAAGTCTTCCTTTGTGGAAAGTACAAAGGTGCATTAAATGTTTTAGTAATCTGCTTGTTTGTCCTTTGTGATGTTATATGGTCATGTATAACGGGATCAGGCCATTACTATTTCACTCATCCTAGTTTTCCTGATTTCCTGCATGTATGGTGTCCTTTATGATAGGATGAACTGTTACCAATGGTACAATCAAGAAATTTGACACTGGCTTTTTCATCTGAAAGCTCTGTTGAAGAAGAGTTGAAAAGAGAAAGTACTGCAGATGCTATTACTATATTGGTAATATTATGCTTTCTATTGTTGACACATGCTTGTCCTAAGTACTTGAATTTTTCTTTTGCGTGAGGCCTGATTATGGATTTATCTGAACAAGTTCCATGTCATGTATTTCCAAATTAATATTTTCTTTTCGTAGGTTTAATTTGTCTAATTTCTGTTGTACCTTATTTTATTGCAGGTCAGCTATCTTGTGATGTTTGCTTATATATCACTTACGTTAGGGGATACACTGCACCCTTCATTTTTCTATATTTCTTCAAAGGTGCTGTCTCAACCACAACATCAAACCATCTTTCCTCCCCCTTCTATTTTTTTGATTTTTTTGTCTTTATCTTTCCTCCTCCCTAATCCTTCATTAGTATTTACTTATGGAAAATTATTTCTGATTTTAATATCTATTCAATAATTTTGGATTACAGGTGTTACTTGGTCTTTCTGGAGTCATTCTTGTTATGTTGTCTGTCCTTGGGTCGGTTGGATTTTTTAGTGTGCTTGGTGTAAAATCTACTCTGATCATCATGGAAGTTATCCCTTTTCTTGTCCTAGCTGTAAGTTTTGTTTTGCTTACATAGTTATGAAATGATAGCTATTAATGAAATATATATTTGTAATTATTTTTGTAGTTTATGGTATTTGCGTTGCGTTGTCATTATTTTTTAGAAGTTATTATTTATCTGCTCATAATTAGATCTGTTTGATTTAGCTGGATATGATAGTTTAAATGATTCGTGTGTCATTTGATTTTCATTAACAAAAGCCTATAGAGTATTTTCCTTGATTAATTGATGTTATCAAGAATGTAACTGCTAACTTTCAGTTTAAGTTTAAGCAAGTTTCATGATGTTGAAAGGAATTTCTTTTTGTATAATATGAGTAGAAAACGAGGAATCAAACTACAAGTTGACAACATAGTGAGGCTTCCTTAATGTTTAGAGACAGAATTTGAAGTAAAGTGCATATTGTTGGATTTAGAACATGAGACAAATTCACCATATAGAATGCTACCAAGAATTATCTTTATGAGTACAAAGATAATTAATCATGCTCTCTTTTCCTATAATATATGATTCTTTTGTTCAAGCCAAATAAACAACATTAATGAAACTCAGACTTTTCTTCAAATGATTGTTTTCCTGTCTATTCCAACGTGTCATTTGATTGGCTACAGTGCATTTGTGTCATCATTTAAGTTATAGAAATGGATGTGTTCTAGCAGAACAATATATTACCCAGTGTCAGGATCTGTTAAATCCGGATATTATATTACAATTTACCAACTTTTTTGTTTACCATTCTTCACTTCCTGTTTTTCTTTTTGAATCTCTTAGGTTGGGGTGGATAATATGTGTATACTAGTTCATGCTGTAAAAAGACAACCACTGGAGTTGCCCTTAGAAGGACGAGTAAGCAATGCACTTGTTGAAGTTGGACCATCAATAACATTGGCCAGTGTTTCAGAGGTTTTAGCATTTGCAGTTGGGAGTTTTATTTCCATGCCTGCAATCCGTGTGTTTTCCATGTTTGCTGGTAAGTTTTTATCCTCTTTTGAAATCTATACCTTTTCTACTGTCACAGTTCTTTCTTTCGTGTCTAATGCTAATCCTTAGCTTCCCTTCTCACTTTCATTCACAGCATTGGCTGTTCTTTTGGACTTTCTCCTGCAAGTTACTGCTTTTGTAGCTTTGATAGTTCTTGACTCTTTGCGAGCAGAGGATAAGAGGGTTGATTGTTTTCCATGCATAAAAGTACGTGCAGACCCTGATATAGGTATAACTAAAATTTTAATCTAAGATGACTTCTATGTTTTATCACTGCATATTTTTATTTTATCGTAAGCTTTCCCACTTTCCTGTTTGATAACTATATCTTTGGATGAACAATACGGTACTCTACTTTTCAAAAATTGGAAGTTTTGGTCAATTTCATTGAAGTTTGTGTTTTTCATAACTTATCAGGAATTGGACAAAGAAAACCTGGCTTATTGACTCGATATATGAAGGTAATTATCATTATCTTTGTCAGCAATAATGTTTGGTGATACTTGTGAGGGGACTAAGCATATCTGACATTGTTTTCGTGAAGTACATTTATAGGATTTACTTTTAATCTAGCTATAATAATAAATTGTACAACCATATTAAGAGAGTAATTGGTATGCTAACATCCTTTCTTGGGATTCAAATGTGATCGACGTACATTTTATTATGCTGAATTAATCTTTTAGTCCTTGAACTGTTTGAAATTTTTTAATTAGGTTACCTTCATAGTTTGTAATTAGGTCCCTGAACTTATAATATAAATAATTTTTAATGGCTCTGTAGCTAACTTTCTGTTAAGGTTTTTGGTAATTACTAGGACCTGATTGAAAATTCTCAAATAGTTCAAGAACTTAATAATTAAACTAGTGAATTGGTCTTTAAAATATTTAAGATTTTTAGTTAGGTCCCTTGTACTTAATGAAACCATAGCTACTAACTAGGAACCCGATTAGGAATGTTTTGTAAGTATGGGGTTCTAAATTAAAATATTAAATATAAAATGATTAAAAATATAAGGACCTATTTAAAAATTTCTGAACAGTTTAGGGACTACTATACTAATTTGACATTTTAAACATTTTTGGTAATCTTGTAGAATGAAAGACTGTAAATCTTGTCAAAATTGAGTTTATTTAGTCATTTTTAGCGTTTTTACACGTCTTTTGAATTCAATGACAATTAGTTAACTTAGTTTCTTATCCTGCTTGTTCATTTTCTCTTTCAGGAGGTTCATGCTCCCATTCTGAGTATTTGGGGTGTAAAAATAGTTGTCATTGCTATTTTTGTGGGATTTACTTTTGCTAGTATTGTAAGTATTTGTATATGTTTCTACAGTTTTTGAAATTAGTTAAACTATACATCTGTGCTTCTAATGTATTGCTTTCTTTTTCTTATGCCTCCCTTTTATTTTATCTATATCTGAACTACAAAGGCATTGAGCACTAGAGTTGAACCTGGTTTAGAGCAAGAGATTGTTCTTCCTCGAGATTCATATCTTCAGGTTTAAAGTTTGGCTCAGACTTCATGTTTCCTTTTAATTTTTATCTACGTGCATGTGTTCCAATCCAATAGTATATTTATCTTTCTGCAGGGTTATTTCAGTAATGTTTCAGAATATCTCAGAATTGGACCTCCTTTGTATTTTGTTGTGAAAAACTATAATTACAGGTAATCTGGACCTATCTTGTTTTGTTCTCCATCCACTGTTGTGCATAGAAAATTAATATTTGCCGAGTTTGTTAATTTGCAGGGAGGCAAGTGGTAGGATTATTAATGCATGGTTATTTTGTATATGTTCGCACCCTTTAGTTTTAGTTGTACTACCAATATAGATAACTGCCAGTCTTGGCCCAAACTTACTAATGGATAAATTTCTTAAATCATGATATAATGTAATGTTATGCTTTCAAGTTCTGCATCTAGTCATATTATAGACTATTTGTCATCTTCTAATCTATTGTTTAATGCTTTATTTTTGTAATATTTATTTCTTGCTTATAGGCTTTATACATGAATAATAAAAAAACTACTGTTACCATATCATGAATCATAGAAATTTGTGCTTTTCTAAATTCATCTCTTCCTTGGTTACGAGGTGGTATTGATCACAAGTTGTTTTCCCCAACAATGGTTTTATGAATAGAGATTTGCTATTAGTATTTCAACAACTTAAGTTGAATTTATGTGAATATATCACTGGATGAGGAATGCAGATGCTTACCCTTGCTAAGTATATCTGATGTTAAGGATGATTTGTTCTAATACTATTTTCCTCAACTCAGCTCAGAATCACCACAAACGAATCAGCTTTGCTCCATTAGCCGATGCAATTCAGACTCTCTTTTAAATGAGGTATAAACCTGTAGCAGATGGCTTATGTGACTCTGATCATTCTGCATATTTGACTTATTTGCTCCATATGTGTGTGGGTGTTTATGTAACCATGCTTTTGGTTGTTAGCACCACATTTGTTATTACAAATCCATCATTTCTTAATGAGGCCTTTTGCAGTTATTTTTGCCTGTAATGAGTGGCTAGGCCATGCTATCCATCTACTTGTTTGCCAATTTAATTGTTGATCTTTTCCTACATGTGATAACTTGGATACTCCCTGTAATGGATGATGTCTCCTTACCTTGTAGATTGCTAAAGCGGCCCTAGTTCCAGACACAAGTTATATTGCCAAGCCAGCTGCCTCGTGGCTTGATGATTTTCTAGTGTGGGTATCTCCAGAAGCATTTGGGTGCTGCAGGAAGTTTACAAATGGGAGTTATTGCCCTCCTGATGATCAGGTCAGGTGCACATGATAGTAAGCTAGTGATTAATGTGTAAAATCTTAATTCTTTTATAATATATGTTTTCTTGTACTTTGTGTTAGGATTGCTATGAAAATGTTCACGATGAATTAATAGATAACTTGTCTTGATCAGAGGGAATGTACTCACTAGTGCATGAAGATTAATTATTTACTCAATGTGCTAGAGTTTAATTTCTTGCTAAGAATACTTTTAAATGAAAAATTAATATTTGCAAAGAAATGGTGCTAGGTTAAAAAAAAAAATCTGCACAAAAGATTGAGAGAAAAGATGTAGATTGAGGATAATTTTTTTTCTAAAGCAGTCAAAGTATACAATAACTTTATTGTAGCTGACAGGTTTTTTTTTTCTCTTTCTAGCCTCCTTGCTGTGCTCCTGGGGACAGCTCCTGTGATTCAGTTGGAACATGTAAAGATTGCACAACGGTAACTGAACATATGTTTTTAACCTCTTTATTTTTTTTCTGTTGAATACCTTACTTTTTCTGTTCGGAGACCTTACTACAGCACTTTGTAAACTGTGCAGTGTTTCCGTCACTCAGATCTCCAGAATGACCGGCCATCTACAACTCAATTTAGGGAGAAACTGCCATGGTTCCTTAGTTCTCTGCCATCTGCTGATTGTGCAAAAGGTGGTCATGGAGCATACACCAGCAGTGTTGAACTGAAAGGTTCATTGATTTAAAGAAACTTTATTCACTTTTTAAGTCTGGTTCAAATTCTGTTCTGAAGTCCTGAAGTCTGAATCTGTATAATGTGTAATATGACATGAATTATTTGACTGTTTTGGTTGTCAGGCTACAACAATAGCATTATTCCAGCCTCATCATTTCGTACATATCATACCCCACTTAACAAGCAGGTTTTATTTCTATGTTACTTGTTCTATAATTAGTTATTTACATCTGTATCAAAGGATTCCATGTTTAACTGTAAATCTGTTTCAGATTGACTACGTTAATTCTATGAGGGCTGCTCGAGAGTTCAGTTCAAGAGTTTCTGATTCTTTAAAGGTAATGTTACCATCTGAATAAAATATTTTTGGCCATTTACATAATGTAGAAACTGAAGATATTACAATTAGATTGAACTAAAGTGTCAAGTGGCAGATTTAGATCCTTACCACATTTTCTATATCCAAACTAACATTCCTTTTCTGATGCAGATTGAGATCTTTCCATATTCAGTGTTTTATATGTTTTTTGAGCAATACCTTCATATATGGAAGACTGCACTGGTCAACCTTGCTATAGCTATTGGTTAGTATTGAGACTTGAGTGGCATTCTCAAAGTGGTCTGATCAGAATTCTGTGCATGTATATTATTGTGCATTGTCGTTGCTGTACATTGTTACTGACTGTAATTTATTTATTATGCATGTTGATATTTAGCCTATAAAACATTATCTTAATCATACAATGATATAACAGGTGCAGTTTTTATCGTGTGCTTGGTTATCACGGGCAGGTGAGCATGAATTTATTTTTGCAAAATGGTTTAAACTGTTTTTTACTTTTAACTTCCTGAATTAGATAGAGGTACCAAAGTTCTTGTTTAATGAATTAATCAAATATTGGTTTTATCCTCTTTTGTTTTCAACTTTTATGCAGTTTATGGAGTTCATCAATCATTTTGTTAATCTTGGCAATGGTTGTCGTTGATCTTATGGTATTTTACCTTTGTTTTAACTGCTATTTTATTTTTCACTTTCATGCTAATTGACAAGTGATATAGTTATTTTTCATACCAGCATTTATGCTGGTGCTTGATATCTGGAATTTTGAATCACCTAGTTATTTTGTTTAATTACAAGATTATGCTTTGTAGGGAGTGATGACTATTCTGAATATCCAGTTGAATGCCCTCTCGGTGGTCAACCTTGTTATGTCAGTCGGCATTGCTGTTGAGTTTTGTGTGCATATGACTCATTCTTTCACTGTTAGTATTACTTACTCAGCTTTCCCTTTTACATTGCACGCTTGATGCACCTATACCTATGTCATCATCTAAAAATTTAAATCTATAATTTCTTCCCTTGATTTCATTGGAATTTGAGTGAGAAATAATTTTGTAACTCATCATTCTCTGTTTTATATATTTTTGTCCCTTCCCCTCTAGTCTTCCCTTAAAACTTGATCTCATAATTGTAGGTGGTAGAAGGATAAAAGTGCTTATATGACTACTGTAATTTTTAAGTAATAATAGTATTAGTAAAAGCTGTGAATTCTGTAATACTGAGCTACATGTCATTATCATGTTTTCTATGAACTAGTTTTTATCAGTTTCACAGGACCAAATCTTGTTATTTCAGGTAGCAAGTGGAGACAGAGATCAACGTGCCAAGGAAGCTTTGAGTACAATGGGTGCTTCAGTGTTCAGGTGATTTGGTGCTAGGTTTTTTAGAATTGCTCAATTTCTTGAATTGCACGCATGCATGCGTACAATGAAGTCGTCATTCTTCACCCTCTGTCCTTCAGTGTAATTAGTGAAGGAAATAAATCAAATAATGAACATATTCTTAATCTAGACTTATGGGATGCAGTGATCCTTTTTACAAAATCGTGCATAGTTTATTCCTTCCAGTTTGCTTCTCAACATATTTGAATGATAAACTTGTGCTGTTTGCAACACCAATTTCACGGTGATTGTGCTACGTCAGCATCTGCATCCACATATTGTTCTTAAATTCATGTGCTGTATTTTTATTTTCTGCCCAAGATTTACTTCTTCATGCGATTGCAGTGGCATCACTCTAACAAAGCTGGTTGGAGTTATTGTTCTTTGCTTCTCAAGAACAGAAGTATTTGTGGTATTATGAATTTATGGCCTGACTGTTATATTTTCTATTACTTTTCTTTTTGTGTATGTTATATTTGCAAAACTAACTTTTTCATTTTGCAGATTTATTACTTTCGGATGTACTTGTCGTTGGTGCTGCTTGGTTTCTTGCACGGACTTGTCTTTTTGCCGGTCAGTGATGTATTCTTGATTCGTCCTTTTTTCAATTATTGTCTTCTCAATTTGTCCTGTTTACTAATAGTGAAAGGATACCGACGCCTGAAGTGATTCGTTCTTTTTTAATTTAGTGTTTAAGTCTTATTCAGGTGCTTGTGATTTATAAAATTCTAAAGCATGGAGCTTTATCACTACTTAGTTATTGTCCTTTACTTCTCTAAAATGCAACGAGTGCTCTATACGATCTCAATCCATTTTGTTAAGGACCAATTGTTTATTCTTGATGGACGCCAAGCGCTAGGTGTGAAATTAACAACCAAAAAACGTTCCACAACTCATAAGATACTTGTACCTAAAAAAATAACAGTTAACATTTCTGTCAGAAAATCGATGCCAAGGTGCCCAGGTGCCCAGCTATACTGAATTCCCAGGATTTCATTAAATTTATCTCATAATATTTGAACTTCATTCTAGATACTGGAAATATATTTTTATGCCTTTCTTCCCCTTGTGCTGCAGGTGGTATTAAGCATCTTTGGTCCACCTTCAAGATGTTCAATCACTGAGCAAGGGGAAAATCGTTCATCAACATCTTCACAGCAGTAAAATGATGGGTTGCCCGCTAGCAATGCAGAAGCATCTGTAAAGTACAGAATTTTATAGGCGAAACAGAAGACAGGAAATACACCAATTTTGACATATCCCTACCCTAACTTGTGTATCATTATTACTTTGTACCTATTTAATAATATCTTGTATGTCAGGTAATATGAAAGTTTGTGGAAAACCAAATTAAAGTGTTAATTTAATATATAGGTCATAGTTTTATTAACTTTTTAGTTGAGTGTCTATATATGTATTTTTTTCTTAGAAGTATTTTTAGTTTAAATTTTTTGAATTAAATCTTTACAGTTATAATTTTTTATAATCTAGTATTTGCAAAGTTAACACCACTCATACACAGTTCAGTGTTGAATTGTGGTGTTTTTAATGTCTTTCTTGAGCTTCTTGCTTGATATAATGTTGAGGTTTCCAGTGATGATGGGAATAAGAAAAATTCTTGTCTCAGATTTTTTACATACAAAATGTTAATTAAAATGCCAGCAAGTTATTAAGATAATATTTAGAAGAATAGTTCTATGAGGGATATATATATATATATATATATATATATATATATTATTTTATTTTATTTTATTTTTATCTTAAAAAGTTGTGATTTTAAAAACAAATTTCTCATTATATGAGTTATGTAGAGAGTTATGTAGCACCAACACTGACACAAATACACACTAATACTTTAAAATGTGCATAAATATGTTTTAAATATTATATATTATATAATTATAAATTATATGTTTTAATTTTTTTTTGAAAAAAAAGATGTTTTTCATAGATTCAAAAGGATTTGTTCCTTATTTTTATAATCTTAATAAAAATTTATATATACAATAAATTTAAATTTTTAAAAAATTAATGTATTTTTTTTTTTAAATTATGTTAGAATCATGTTAGAATTGTTGGAAATTTAACAAATATTTTTTTGAATTAGACACTTCATCAATATGTATCGTACGAGTGTCGGTGTCCGATACATATGTTTAATACGGACACACCATTTAAGAGAAATATCCGAACCCTATATATTATGACATAATGTAATTTAAAAAAAATGGTTTTCAAAATATGAATAAATCTGAGTATATATTTGTGTTTATAGTTTATTTTTCTCACACTTCTTATTTAGTTTGTCTATTATATTTAAGGATTGATTAGCAATCTCACCATTCAAAATTAATTTCTGATTTGATATATCTATTACATTAGTTAAACTTGAAGTTCAATTCGAATTGGCAAGCCATTTGACTCAGAAGAAAATTAATTTCAACATCATTTTTAAGTGAGAATTATTTGAAGAAAAGTTTAGGAACGTCAACTATTAGATTGTCTATGTCTATCATTTACTAAATGTACTGTTTAGTGATGTATAGATAGTAAATAGTGCAATGTTTTTAATGAGTTTCCCTTAACGTTGAGTTTCTCTTAATGTTTTTAATGAGTTTATCTTGTATGTCATATCTGTGGAGAGATTAAAGATAGTCATGTCATAAAAATTAAGAATTGAATTATGGCTACCAAGTTTGATATTAGGAAGTTATTTAGAGACAACAAAATTTGGATTATAAAGGACAAGATAAAAGTCACACCTTGATACAATAAGGTTGTGCTTAATCAACAAAGAATGGGATTAATATGATCATAAAGTCGAAAATATTACAGGGAAGTTACAAAACTATTGTAACAATGTGGATGAAAGTCGAGTCATTGTTAATAAAAATTAAGATAATAAAAATAAGAACACTGATGGAGACAACTATCAAACTTTAACAAGGTTTTCGATGATTGTGAGGATAATGAAATGAATCTTGATGATGAATGTAAAATTTTACTTCTTAACGTGTTGCCTAAAATGTTTGAGCATTTTATTGTTAAGGAAGAAATATACAATTACTTTTGAGGAGGTTCAAACCTTATAATTAAATAGCTTCAAAAATTTCTAGAGTCTAAGATAGATCATAACCGGATGAACTTGACTCTTAAAGAATAAGAAAAGAGAAACAAGGTGGAAGAAGTCTAAGCAATCATGAGATAATAAGTCTAAGTGCTACACTTGACACATGAGATATCACTACATGTAGAAAATAAATAAAGAGAGAAGAAATTCTCATTTTTCATGAGAGTATAGAGATGTTGTAGTTATATCTAATAGTTACAAGTTAAAAGTGATATTGGTGATGGTATATTTCAAACACACCAAAGAAGAGTTAAAGTCACGAAATGAAGTTCGCAAGTGTGTTCTTTAAATGAATTATTTGAGACCTTAAAGTAAAAGAAGAAGGTGTATTTCTTTTTTGGAAGTAATCAAGCTTTGGATCTCGATATATTGACATGCACATAACACACATTTGACGCTGCAAACGTGGCACCACTTCTGATTCACCCTCAACTAAAGCCACTGACGTTGAACAGTTCATAAATGAAAGAAACAAGAAGCAGCGACGGCACAACAAAGACGTTTACGGGTTCTACGACGTTTGTTCTACTCCTTTTTCTCTCTCCTTCCGACGACATTGGTTTTTCCTTTTGTTCGAAACACTATTACACTACACATTTTCCCTCATATACTCAAATTGTCTTCAGTGTCATATCACTCCCATCACAATTACTATAAACCCCACTGCCACATCATCAACTAATGTCATGTAAGCGACATCAAGTCTGTCTTAGTGGACAGAGGATGTTAACAAAACATTTTCTTAAAGCTTTTTAAGGTATAAGACATGCGACTTGAAAATGTTTGACAATTAAGAGATGTTGAAAACTTATTTTTTTTTTGTTAATGGACATGTTTGATCTTCTATGTCTAACAACCAAGATTAAATTAATGAATAATGTTGATACTTTAACATTCTTATTTTCTCACACTTACACTTTGACAACCAATAATATTATTATTTAATTTTAAAATTTTATTTATATTTATTTTTGTTAGTTGAATATAATATTCTAAAGGGGTTCTAAAGTAGAAACGAGAGGGAAAAAAAGTGAATGTGAAGCCATTATTATTGTTCTTAATAACTCAGCTTTAATGTTGTATATAATGGTGTATATGGGAAAAAGATGTAAGATAAAGTTTTGATATCTTAGACTGGGACATGTAATTGAGAGAGGTTTTGTGCAGTTAGAGAAGAACCTATTTGATTGATAGTGATAGTTTTCAGAAACTGGAACCTTCAAGACCAAATAATTAGCATGAATTGCATCAAACTGACAAGAGCGCCTTCAATGCAAGATAAAACAGAAACCTAATGTTTTTTTTTGGGCACATACTATTCACATTATCTGTGTGAACAGTATGAGCTGCAACTTTTTTATTTATATATTTGTGTTTGATGTTTGTAATTAAATAAAAAGTTCTAAACTCTATGGAAAGGTGAACAAAATTTATTGAAACATTTATCTAAGCAACTTTTTTTTAATCGTGGTTTTTCTCCTTAATTTATCATGTATTTCACTATTAGAAAAATAACATTTTAATTACAACTTTTTACAACTAACCAACTCCCGTGAAATTTAGCCTCAGATTAGACATGTTGCTTATTATTATCCTTTACAAATTAATTTTCCTCTCTTTATCTTAAGTTAGAATTATGAAAACATTACATTATTGAATCATAAAAATAGAAACTCAGATTTTGGGCCTTCTAGTTACACTAGTATACCCACAATGCACATGCAAGGAATAAATATAAGCATGCTCGATATAAGTATAGAAATGAAAGTTTCTCTTTCAAACTAAATAAATGAGCTATAGGCTAATCCCATTAAAATAAAATTCACGTTATTTAATACAAATAATAGGCTATAATAATTATGTTTTCATCCTAATTCATTAAGAAATCAATTGTAATTAATTATAAAAACAATGTTACTTTATTATAAATCGTACCTTAATTGATTACAACTACATCTAACAATCTTTGGTGATTGAAATTCATACACATAACCACCTCCAACAAAGCTAGGTCCATGCCTTTGTTACTTTTAATAATTTTCTAAAGCATAATCGATCATGTGAATACTTATAATCAATTAAGCAATTTTTCATAATCGATTATGAACTAATACTCATCCTTCCACATACATTTTTTAGGATTCACCAACTTCAATTATTCATGTACATGAAAATATCACTATCTAAGGTCATAAATGTAAATCAACCTTTCAACTCAAACTTTCCACACTGATCTTCAAGATTTAGAGGAGATGCTTCTTAACTCCTCCTCTCCTTTCTTTTCATGCAAATCATCATAAATAATGTCTACCAAACATAACTACTAACTGCTCTTTTTCAGCTTTCAAATTCACTTCTCCCTTCAAATCCATTTCAACACTACAATTACCCATTTAAACAAAGTGTTGAAATCATTTAATAACACTAAAAAAAGCTTTCAATTGACATTTAAAAAACGTTGTATTCATAATTTTCGTATAAACTGTCGTTTATAAATGTCACAATATACATGTGTGACATTTTCTCAAACCGTCATATAACTAATCGCCACAAAGTTTAATATGACGATCTTACACTACCCGTCGCAACACCTGTCACTTTACTTTGTTTAGGGTAACAGTTTTTATATGTAAGTAATGTCAGTCATAACTACAAAAATTTAATTCATTGAAAATGATTTCAACATCATTATATAGGGTATAATGTGCCGTTTTTAGTTGTCAGTATTATAATAAAATTGTAAAAATAATGTTAGGTTCAACTGACGTAATTTTAATTATAAATAAATAGAATTTAGCCACCACTTTTTTATAATCTGGTTTGCATAATTAAACTAAACATAATATGTTTTCATAATAAAAAAATAAAATACTATATAAAGTTATAAGCATTCATTCATTGTATTGAAAATTGAAACACAAATGATTGTTCAAAATTTGATACATAGTTTAAAATTAAAACACACATAATTATTCAAAATTTAATACATAATTTAAAATTAAAACACACATTGTTCATCCTTAATAAGTTTTGCTTCCAACACTTGATCTTATTACTTGATTAGGTGATGGAGCACCACTTCCAACATATGGTCCCTGAAAAAAATAAAACATAATTTGAAATAAAATATATTTCAAAATAATGGATAACCATAAATGTAAGTTAATTTGCAAAAGTTTTTTCATCTAACTTATCTAACTTTTCTTAAGTTTGTATTTTTATCACTCATGAGTGTTTTATAAAGAAGGTTATCCAAACATGTTCCTCATAAAAAAGTACTACTTAGTCCAAAAATAATTGAAAGCTTCATAAAATAATAAACAATTTTTACAATTTATTATACCAAGTCTAAAATAATTAATATTCATTTACCCGTAACCAAGCGACATCAACAACACCATGAATTCCAGTAGTTTCATTAAATTGCCAAGAAAATCACATAATGATAATAAAGTGTTGGAAATCCACGTCGACTAGAGATATTGTATATAAGTGGGTGCAAACCTCAACTTTATGAACCGATTTTATGAGGTTGAATTAAACTTAAAGTGTAATTTAAAATAAGATCTTTAAATTTTGTTTAGCAACAAAGCATAAGTTAGAAATCCATTAAAAATCCAATTTTAATATGATTGGCTGTAAACCTTAATATTAAACTGACTTTGAAATTCCAAAAGCTGATAAAATGTACAATATTCAATTACCACATTGTAATGTCTCCTTAATGTGTTAAAAAATCTATAAATGCTTTATTCTCAAGTAAAGTCAGAACTAATATGTTAAGATTGGTGAGAAAATTAGAGTTTAATATTCACCACATAATACCAGAAGTTATGCAATTTTGGTATCTCGTTTCGGATCATCTTGGTACAAAATGAGAGCAAAAATGAGTGAAGTAAAGAAACAGATGGGGTAGACATACAAGAAAATAAAACTTAAACTTGGACAAGGATATATATGGCCAAAACTCATCTAAGTGATTTGGGTATGTAAAAGGAATATCAATGAAGGCTCTGGTGAATAGCATAGTGGATCAAATGAAAGATATTACAACTAAAATTGGTAGGTAAAAGTACTACGAAAACAATAGGAAAAACCATGAAGAACTTGTGCTAAATTGTTTTACTAAAATTTGATCTTTAAAAGAGTCTGATGGCCTTATTAACTAATATATCATCCATAATATTATTCAATAATTATTCTTTGTTCAACATTCAATTTAAGATAATAGTAGTTTTGTAAACTATTTGATTTTTTCTATTATTTCCCTAAACTAAAAAAATGTCATTGGATCCTTGTAAAAGAATTGTGTGTCTACATTTTAAAACTATAATAGATTGTCTTTTTTATTGGTCATAAACTAAATTCGGGAATCTAATTTGAAATTTTTTACAAGATCAAGAGCTAAATTTTACAATTGGTTTTAGTTTTATATATGAAGTAATTGAAAATTTTCAAATAGTTTAGCTCCCTACTGTCTAATGAAATAATATGAAGTGAACTATCAAAATTTCTAGTTAATTCGCAAAAATTACTACAAAACCAATAAAATACATGTAAGGACCAGTATTGTATTCATGAGCTCCTTGGCCCTGTACTTATCCACCAACTCCTTCCCTTTTTTGAAATTGAATAGACGTCAATCTACATTAAATATACTTTTTCACAATTAAAAACCGTCTTACATTAAAGGAGAGAGAGAGCAAGATCAATCTGATGGAAGAGCCCCCGACACCAATCCATTAAAAGGTCACCAAAATGTCAAATTGAGACAACCACTAGAGTTATAGTCAAAGAGAGGTCAAGAGGACGCATTCTAAATGCCATAAACTCTAGTGTAGATTAAATTTTAATTTCTTGCCAAAATTAGCATAGGAACTTTATTTGTAATTTTTCTTAGAAGTAATTTTGGCACTTAAAACACCAACCTAGGTAAATTAGAGTTTCTAAAAACCTTTAAAATTACCTAGGCCGGTCTAGGAAGCCCATGGAGGGGGTGAGAATACAAACTAGACACACCCCTCCCCATGTGCTCATTTAGGCTCCACTTTTGGGAGGGAATTCATTTCAATTTTCCTCCACTTTCTTTTGAATTTCCAGCCCTCTAAACACTATAAATTGAGGTGCTTGGCTCATGTATTTACAAGATTAATTTGAGTAATGAAATGTTGCCAAAATGTGTCATTCTTACTCCCTTGCCTAAAATCTCTTAAGATTTAGGTCTCTAATCTTCAAACCTTTCACCTACAAAGAGAGTTGGCCGAACCTCTCACACTCTCCTACTCTTCATGCACCTCCAAGGCTACCACAACTCTTAGGAGAGCCTTGTTCCACCAACAATCCATTGAAACTTCCGCAAAACCACCACAAAAACCGCAAGATCAAGAGCTCAAAATCATCACAATCTCTCTCAAATTAACAAAAAAAAATCAGAAGCAAACAATAAGAATAATAAAAAATGAGATTCTTACAAAAATTTTACATAAGTAAGGATTAGTTTGTCTTCCTAGTTCTTGATCTTGGTATTGGATTTACACGGTAGGAACATTCAAGAGTCAATGGTTCAATGAATGCAAATTGAATTTTTTTTTTATTTATAGGGAAATATCCAGAAGCATATTACAACTATTATTACCTATCTTTTTCATGAATGTTTATTTACGAGACTCCTTCAAATTTTGATCATGAACCATATGCATCGGATGATTCCTACCTTCTCCCTCTTTGCAACGTTGTAGTAATTTTTTAATACATTGTTTTAAAGGAACTGTTAACTGAACAATTGTTATACAAATCACAATCATAAAACTGTGGGAATCGAAATAAAGTGTTGTACCATCTAGACTAATTTTCCATTATCTAGGACTTTTTTCAATAATAAAACAATTAAAAAAATACAATAACTGTATTGATTTATGTTCTTTTCCTGCAACATTTGGCCTTTTGCTTTATCTTTTGCCAAATTGAATGTCCAAGTTTGACATCAAGAAATTGAAAGTTATGTATATTAATGGGAAAATGCGAAATTAAATGTAACTGGTGATTAAATTAGTGTGCTTCCCACAAGGAATGGAGGATCCACAAACACCAGTCCAACATTTGGCAATACAATTTTCTATGTTGTGTGCATCCATAAGAACCCTAAAACAATGAAACAAGAGTTTAGGAGTGTGAGAAGCATAATACGAAGAAGGAATCATGGAGCATGTTGGTGGAATGAGAAATTGAATCACACCTATGGTAGTAGTCGGTGGATGCAGCGGAGAAAAGGGTGATTGTTCTTGCTGGTTGACTCAACTGCCATTGAGTTCAAAGGCAAATGGTGGCTCCTCTTATCTCCTGGTGGTTTCCGCTCTTTCCTTGGGTAGCTGAGAGTGGCTCCGTTGAAACAGAGGGGGCCCTAAGCCCTACCTGTTGGTTGCATTTGCACTCCGACGATTAAGTCAGTACTGGGCTAAGAAACAGTAAAGTATGTAAAGCAGTTTTTCAGTCTTAGAAACGACGTACCTCTGTCTGGGGTTCTTACCACCTTTTATATAGGTTGTATGTAGGTCAACTCCTTATCCCACGAGGATATTTCCTTTAGTAGAATTAGGGTTACTGGTGAGACATCCTGTGATTAGTTACCAACACATGTACCAGCGCCGCAGGACCATCTGTTTTATGGGTGTCCTAAGTATTCACGTGTCATGCATGCAGTCTACCCTTGGAAACCCTAACCCTAACGAACCTTAGCGCCTCAAAGGGTTATTTACTTGTGTTAGACCTGAACGTACTATACACACCACATGCATGAACCCGCTCGTGACTTAAGTCCTTCTTTTGTATGAATAATAACTCATTATTATGTCTGGGGTCCACCTACGTGGCCCATTAATGTGACCGGACCACCGAAGTCCACTGTGACGTCTAATGTCGATCTTTGCAACCGATATCCGAGACTAAAAAAAGATTGGAATAGAGAAGCGAGAGTTCAAAGAAAAATTCAAAGAAAGAAAGAGGGATTCAAAGCTTTCAGAGATTTTATTTGGAAAATAAATTTAGCTTTTCATTTTTAGAATTTACGAAAAAATTACGGAGGTAATGAAAACATGGGCGAGAGAAAAAATATAATCTATCTATAAAAATATAAACGTCATTTTTTTAATAAAAAGTACGATAGTTATAAAAAATATTGTATTACAAAATAATTATAACAATTTTTAATAACCGTGTATTAAAATTATCATTATTTATATAATCTTTTTAGTGTGACGACCCCTTATAATAATTTAATAAAATTTTAAATTAAAAATAATAATATTAAGTTTTTTGATGTTGAGTGTGTATATTTCTTGTTTGCAGTGTCAAATATCTGCCCTCTTTAATAAGTTATTTTATACAGGCTAAAGCTTTAATAGAGAATTAAAAAGTTTTTGTTTCCATACTATAAGTTTGACTTTTGGTAGATGTTATCGTCTGAAAGCTAAAGGCAAAATAAATTAGAAATATAAACACCGTTTTTTTCTTAACAGAAGAAAATAAGTAACCGAGTGAAATAAAATTAACAAGTAATTTAGAAACTTAGCATTTCTGGATTTAATAAAAAGTCAGAGATTGGAAAATTGAATGTAATAATATGCTCTTTGTATTAATTGAAAAACTGACTTGTGTATCATAATATAATCAAAGGTATTAAGATTAAATAAAAATTGAAAAGAACAAAACAAAATGAGAAGATGAGAACACAACGACCACAGGTTTTAAAAAATTTATTCATTCGTGAAAATTAAAATTAAAATAAATAATAACCTTTTGTATTTCACACAATAAAAGATATATAAAATTAGATATATTATTTTTCATTTTATATATATATTTTCATAATACAGTTAATGTATATACTTTGTTTTTTATCATCCTTTTCCACTTGAGCCTGTGACGGAAAAAAAAATACGAGTAGACTTTAATCGCTAATACAACATAAATATATATTACATTAATAAAATAAGAAAACAATTGAGACATGACAGCACTGGTACGGTAGTCACCAACTACGAATTTGTAAGTGATATATGCATTCATAAATAAAAAATTAATAAATATTTAACGTATATAACATTTGCACGTCACCTTTAATGAAGCACTACGATTAGACATATTGAACACTTTAATTTAATTAATTCTCACTTTACACTTATTTAACGTGTTATGTTATAGTATTAAGAGCCTTAAGTAAAACAAAACGAGTGACTTCATTTTTGGAGTTTTTTATTTTTATATCGAATTACACTAAATTTTGAATATAGTTACATGTTCATATATTCAAAAACCTATATAAACTATTGTATATTTGTTCTTTTGAGAGATTGCAAAATTATTTCTAATTCATAATTTGAAGTGTACGAGTTGTCCATGATATATTATATTTGATGATTAATTTGTATATTTCATCATTTATTTTAAAATGTATAACTCTTCTTTAAAAACTAAGAGTGAATCCAAAACAAAATAAATTTGATTTAATTTTAAATCTATGGAATCGAATGATAAAAGGTAAAATAAAAATTAACGGATTAAATATTTTTACTCTCAAAACCGATTTAATACAATTCATTCATGAATACCGCGAATGAAAATATAAGGTGATTGACATGAATTATATGCTTTTGCTTTGACTAATAAATCTCTTAAAGGTACTCGTTAAATAAATAACTTAACAAATTTTGTATGTATATATATATTGTCTTAAAAGGTATTTGTTAGAATTGTAATTCTTATTCATTTATTTTCTTTCTTTTCATGTATTTTAATTTTATCAAAATCGCTTAGAAAAATTAGAAGAGATTCACACAGCTGAAGTATACATAAGTCATTCTTATTTTTTTCTTGTCATGAAATTAAAGTTTTAAAAAATGTTCCATTTAATATCTTATATTTTTGAATCATGAAAACTAACCCTGGTTGGTATTTGTGAACATCTTATGCATATGTCATTGTTGCAACTTTATTAAACTGAAAGTTGTTAGTGCATGATAACAGATAATAGACAATCTTAGTGGAAATGTGATGGAGACAAATAATGGAAACGACAACTACAGTACATGATTGCTGCGTTGGATTCAACATTGGACGAATCTCTATGAGGTTTCGGTTAAATAAAGGACCATTTAGGCACCAAAATATCAAAATTTTATTTGCCTTCCAATTATTTCATCACAACAAATCCAAAACTCAACAAGTACGATACCCTTTAACAAGTACTGCGACAACTACATTCACAATTTTCTATTGTGTAATCGAGAATTCAGCATTGTTTTAGTGTGTCTGTTATCATTCTTCCACTTTCCAATGGAATCAAACATGAAAGAAAGAAAGAAAGAAAAAAAACATTAGATTGGTGTTTGACATTCCTTTAAACATAAATCCATTAGTCAACTCTAACTGGAACAACTCAATGAGAATTAAGTATGACATATCAGAATCTGCTTATTGATTAGAGAGCACAAGGAAGTTTATCCTTACATTCTGCAAAAATAATAAAAAACAATTCACAAAAAAAAAGAACTATGTACTTTCTAAGACTGATTCACATGCATCATGAAAAAGGATCTTATGATTTACAATCAATCTGTTATCTAAATTCTAAAGAACTTCTCATACTATGAGTAGAAGTTTGTAGGCTTAGTTTGATGGTGCCACTTTCAGAAGATTGACAAACATCAATGCATTCCTCTAAGTCAGCATCACAAGTGAGTAGTACCCACTCACAGTCATCATCCAAGTATTTCACATCAAACTTCTTCATGTCACTCACGTTAAATCTCCCACCAATTTCCTGCAGAAGATCTTCATAGCCCCAGTTCTTGGGCATCCGAAACCGAGTTTTCTCATCACCATATGTGACTTTCACTCTGTGAGCATCCACCTTGCTACTTGTTTTCAACAAGGGTCGTTGATACTGATTTTTTGGGTGCTCACCAAGTGTTTCCTGGCTTAGTGATCTTGGCAAGAGCTTTGCTTTATCCTGATTCAGGCTTTTAAGCTCTGCTTCGCTTCTGATCCTCTTCAACGCAACAACAGCAGAATCTTCACCAGCCGTGGTGGAATCTTTCTTACCGGCAATGTTAGTTGTGTGAAGCTGCTGTAGCTCTGACATGCTGGAGTAGGAATGGCTGGAAATGGAACTCTGACCGCAGGATGAAGAGGGAGATTTTGACGTGCCTTCTGGACTCAATGCACCAGGATCTGGCTGCGTGCTTATTGAGTTTGGATTATCAGTTTGATTGAAAGTTGAGAACAGTGTGGTTCCTGATAAGTTTGGAGAAGCTAGGTCTGGGAAGTTTGAATAGAAGGAATCGATTTGAAATGCCCCAGAGGCACCTTGAACCGAGTCAATCACAAGTTGAAGTTTCTGTAAGGAGTGACCAACCTTTTTTATCTTTCGGGATGGCCAACGCTTTATCCCGTGTTGCCGGCAGATCCTTTTCAAGGTTGTAGTACACACTGCAAAATGTTTAAAGATGAAGCATGCTTATGTTGAAATGAAAGAGATTACTAATATATATGCACACAAAATCACTACCATATATGAATGTAATCGCAGCTTTTTTCTCTTTTTGCCATATAGGAAAACCTAATAAAAATTACTAATATAACATAATCTGTCAGAGAACTGTCAAACTTAGAGCCAATTTAGATAAACTTTTCATCAAGCACATGTGAAGTAAGTGAAACGAATGAAACTGCTGTCAAAAATTAAAATCAACATATACGCTAGCTTCCTTAGAGAAGCTCCCTTGCTACTTTCTTCGCGAGTACCTATAAACTTAGAGAAGCGTTTTGTAATTGAAAAGTTACCAAGAAGCTAGAAAATAATATAAATATGCCATAGTATTGTGTAAGAAGAGCTACTTCCCGATTTAGAACGGAAAACAACAGGGATATAAGGTTTCATTCTATGTTTGGTGCCTTTTTTAAGAATAAAACAGTACAAGGCATGAGGTTGAAAACGTGGTTTGTCTTGGTTCTACTAGAAAGGGTGGAATGGAACAAAGTAGTATAGTATAGAACGTTTCAGTTCTATTCTGTTCAATCTGCATGGCAAACAGAACCTAGTGTTTGCACACCAACAGTAAAAGAAAGATGCTGATGTACAAGACTTACCACCGATATTCTTTGCAGCGTCTTTTAGGCTTCCAGCAAAATATTGTCTAAGAACTTGCAAAGTGATAGTTTTCTCTGCTTTGGCCCGTCTTCTGTCTCCCATTTTACTCATTCCCACACTTGATAAGTTACCCTCAACAGAAGTAGAACTCTCCCTGACACAGTCAAGGTTTCCTTTTAAAATAGGACTTTTTTGTTGCCGCATTGGGTCAGAGAACTTTCTACCAGTTGTTTCACTTAATTTTTCTTCAGTATCCAACGAGGCAACCGTCCCTTTGTGTTGAAGTTCCTCACAAATTGCAGTCCTATCAAATCCACTATCTGCTAGGGATATCCCTTCATCAATTGACAACTTAGCTTCCACCAATTCTTTATCACTTATAACCCGCAAGCTGCGACAAACCCTTTGTATGATGATGGACAATGATGTAAGCATTTTTCTCTGCTCTTCACTGTCATTGCAATCAACCGGCAAGAAGAACTCTAAAACAAAGTCATCTGTGCTGTTGTAGATGCTTCGGAGGCGTATGGCAACAGCAGCACGCAATCCAAACAACCTCGCATGATGAGACAGTGGATAGTCTTTCTTGCTTAAGGAAGTTATGTCATCTGAGAAACATGGTTGGTTGGTCATAAAAGCTCCCCCAGCAACACCTTCACCCTTCAACAAGTGATGCTCGGTGCAAGACTCGTGAAAAGACCTGATTTTGGGATCACCAACATAGCAAGCATGCTCTGCAGGAGATATACAAAATAGATAATTATCTTCAGAGTGCCGGCACCCCTCTTTGCCTTGTTGGACACATGGAATCCAAGTTTGAGCTAAAGGTAATTTATGCATTTCACATGCAGATCTCAACACCTGTTGAATCTCAGGTAGTACAGCTTCGTAGGACCTGTTGCATGCCTGCTAAAACAATAAACAGTTGTCACAACGAGAATTGCAAACTAAAGTTCATTAAAAATCCTTCCTGAGTTGGCTTTTCATTTACCTTCACATTCTGAATACTTAATTGTTTTGAGCTTCTAAGATCAACAGCCTGCAGGTTAACGACATTTCTCCAATCATCAAACTGGTGTAAATGACTTTTGACGAGTTTTATATATTGGGCATGTTACGTGTTAACCACAAGCATCTATACTCAAATATGTAAAAATAAAGCAATTCAATCACAACTCACAAGTGTAAAAAGTGGAAAACATCAGATAAGCATGAAAATATGGGTTCACAACACAAGGCCATTCCATGTTTTGTAAAATCCTGGGGGTACCAGGGACAAAAGGGACATACCGAGAAAACTTGTTGAGTATTTTTATCCCTTGAGAATCAGCAAATGTATGTTCAAAGCAACCTAAGATAAAATCTCAGAATTCCAAAACCTTGGTTCAACTTTTCCAGGGATATTTACCCACACACTGCTATATTCTAAAAACAACAGAACAGAAAAATTCATGGAAAATAGGAAAGGAGAAAGAAAAACCTCAAGTGCTTTGCAAACACTCTCAAGTTCAGGACCATAGTTGATCTGCTGAGTAGTCATCACGACCTCAATAACTCCCAAGCACATCTTGCTCCCTTGCTCAAAGATTGGAACCGCTAGTGACCCACTCACATCATACTCTTGAGCATGGTCAAGTCGCGGGTACTCGTCACTCCTAAAGAATCTAACATCAGGAGTCCACTCAGGAACCTTGTCCCTAAACACTCTACCGGGCAATCCTAGCACCAATTCCTTGGAGTCACCCTCCTCTGCTGGCACCAACTCCTTGACCTCACCCTCCTCAGCAGAAAACTCATACCTCACAGAGATTTCGCGGTACTTTGCAAGGTTCATAGACCTTGAATCGAGTGAGAACAGAATATCATTAGCTGCGAGAATCGGCCTACCCCCTCTATGAACCGGCACCCATATCTGTATAAGCATATTTTTGTTCCTATTGTAGTCTTTGATCCTCATGAGGGCCCTTACCAGCTTCTCCATTATGGAAGGTCCAGGTGCTGGACTAGGTGTGGGTGCAAACCTCCATCTTCTGACCCCATCAGATGCTCCTTCAATTGAAATAGTTTCAGGCTGAAACTGTTGACCACCACCGCCACCTCCACGAGCAGCAACAACATTGTTGTTGTGGCCTTCTTCTTGTGTCCCGAAAGCAGCACCCTGGGATTCATTGTGGTTGGTCTCCAAGGCAGGCCAGGAGAATGAAGGGTCAAAGAGGGGATTGGAATAGGAAGGACTTTGCAGCAAGAAGTCAGATCCATCAACAGAGGCTTCGAACCAGCACCCATCGTAGAAAAGCTCACCCATGTAGTCAAAATCCATTGAAGTTGTTGTTCCATCAGGTGGTGAAGCTTCCATCATGGTAGCAGATGATGATGTCACATCACCATCTCTCATCATGGGTGGCTGCTTCAACAAAAACAACTTCCTCCCAGAACAACACAAGTCTCACCTCTCAAACAGATCTCAAAATTCTTGTCTCGTCAAAAGTGAACAATCCAGGATTGGATTGCATAATATCTGTCTTCACTCCTCAAACCTTGTCCTCTGCCCAAAGTTGTCGATAGTGGCAGTTAGAGCAGATTACACATATATGTTTATACATCTATCTTGCCAACGAATAATATGGGAGGAATCAGACATAGAACGACAAACAATGATGTTTTCTTTTCTACTGGATATCTGAACAGAGTCAAAATAACAGAAGTGGTGATTTTGCAGAACCAATCCAAATTTTTTACATCCTCATAGAAATAGAATATATACCCCGTCGAAATCCATGATCAAAAAGGAGGGAGCGAAAAAGAAGGAAGTTGGACCATAAGAACGGTACAAGTGCTCGGAAAGATTCTCTCCCAACAACACTACACTTTGCTGAAAATGATAAACAAGATTCCACCTCTTGTGAACAAAGCCAAGCTTGTTCAAAGAGGAAAACAGCAGAACAAAACTTGGTGAAGTAAAGCTGAGAAGGAGAAAGGGAATTTGAATAACTGGACATGTAAAGATTCTTGAAGATACCCAACTTGCGTTTTCATTTATTATTATTTTTATTTTCTTGTTTGCAGTTTGCACACTCCACTGTTAACTGTTTACTATAATGTCCCCCACCCTAGCCCATGCTATTGCTTGCTAACCCCAAAATAGTAATAAAAAAAGACCCAAAAAAGGAAGTTGAACAGAGCAGGTAGTAAAGTAGTAGAATTTTTAAAGAGAAAAGATGGTAGTGGTGAAAATGAATGAGTGGGAGGGCACCCCAGCAGAAGTGAAGAAGGAAAGGGTTAGTCTTGGAGAAGTAGCAGTAGCAAGCATTTGTATAGTAGTAGGTTAGTAGAATGAGCCACACAAAGGTGATGATTCCAACCAAAGGGGGAGAAGATACTGATGCAGACTCCTACCCCACTTCTTTCTTTCTAGCTTTGGAACTCTCGTTCTCCCGGTAAAGTCAAACCACAACCCCAACCAAACTATGCTCAAACTAAAAAGTAATCTTGAGATAAATTCTAGGGAAGAGGAAGTAACCTTCAATAATTTAAATTATTTCATTCAATTTTAACTGTTTAATACCAGAAAATCTATTTTGCAGAGAGGCTTGTAAATGTCTACCAATCAGGTAGTGGAAGTTTGTATAGAATTATCAAACACTTGTCAACCCAATTTTTCTTGAGCAAATTCTAGCACTCTGCTTTCATGCAATTAGCATTATTTTTTGTCATTGTGATACTAAAATAAGGTGTATTTGGTGGAATCAGAATCCTTGGGAGTGGGTAAAAGAAGTGTGGATGTTGCTCTTCCCACATTTGCCACGATCTCTGCAATTTGGCGATTCCTTTTCCATTTTTTTCTTTTGACTGTTTCGTCAGAAAGCCCCACAAATCTATTAAAATGCAATTTAGAAAATAAATAATTGTGGCTCACGCTCGTATGGGACCCGTGGGGTTTTGTTTTTTGACTTTACTTTAGGGAAGATGACCTCAACTCCTCTTCTGCTCTTGCTTTCGCATATTATTCGTTCTACCACTGCATATACAAACACTGACGTTTTACTTTTCTCTATTATAAACATTAATTACATTTTTCTATTACCATTTCACCACTGCCACGTTATATTACTTTTTTATTAATACCCTTCATCACTTCCTACTTTCTACAAAATATCAACATATCATTTATTAATCAATGTAGTTCTATAATTTATACCAACTTGGTTAATATTATATATCAATAATTTCATTTTTCTCTTTTATTTCAAATGTAATATAAATCCTAATAAAATCTTAAAATTTATTATTTATATGTTAATAAGAGTTGTATTAAAGTCTATATAATATCATCGTTGTTAAATTTCATATGTATTATTTTATTTTACTAATTTCAGTGTTAAAGAATATTTTAAAATTTCTTCATCTTATACATACCTGTGACTTTGTTTTAGAACAACACAACAAATATGAAATCTGTTAAAATAAAATTATGATGTCATATTAAAATATAAATTTTAACTTTAATTCGATTTTATAAAATAAATTTTTACATCTAATTATATTCTAGAAAATGTTTTTACTTTTAATCAATATAGGATTTTGAATATTATTAATAACAATTGGACACGAAAACTTACACTTTGAACTTTTTATAACTACACCATTTTTTTTAGTTCAAAAAAATTTAAAATATATAGAATATATACCTATTTATATAATAGTTATAATTTTTTTTAAATAAATTTTTTTATGTTAAATATTATAACATTTAAACACATATCAAATAACAACAATTATTAAATAAACCTATTTTAGAGATAAACCAGATACTTTTATCTTACATCTCTTATATCATAATTTTAAATTCTTCTATTTTTTAAAAATATTTTTTCCTCTGTTCTTACAATTTGTTTCTCTTAACAGTAGTCTGTTAAACATGTAAATAGTCTACATATTGATAGTAAAAAAAAGTATTACCTTATTTTATCACAAATCATCATTATAAAAAATTACTAACTTTTACTCATTACTTAATTACTGTCATTTGTAATCAAATGATGATCTAAAATAATTTACACTAGCATAGAAATTTACCAATTCATTAATCAATATGAAAGTTGACACTAATAATGTATTAAAACACATGAACCGAATAACCTATTTAAACGACTTAATTATAACAAAACAAGCTAGAGTCATGCATTTAATGTTACAAAGAAAATTGTATCATTTTACTCAAAGTTTCTGTTTTAAAATTTATTTTTTAACTTTTTGTTTTGTATTAATTACCTGAAAGATTAATTCATAGAGTTTAACTCGAAAAAGAATACTAGACTCATATTACATAAATTATAATCGGATTTGAACCCGTTGAACACCGGATCGAAGACACAAATTAATAATATAACATAATAAATATGTGGTAAGAAAGCGTTATAAATGACGTTGAATAAGTCAAGGACATGCTATGATATGAAAGATACTCCCACGACATCAAAAAATCACTACACACGAATTAACCAACTATCTAACCCACACAGGAAGAGGCCCAAGTCAACTTATAATTAAAACTTCTGAAGGAGGAAAATGTACGTTTTTTGAGACCCTAAGAGAACCAACTAGTCACTAGCACTGACTTGAGCGTCAGAGTGTAATCGCAAGTATCCCGCCGACCGACGAAACGCGTGCGAGAGAGAAGAAAGTTTGAAGGATTCAAAGACTGCAAACACGCCCGTGAATTATGTATCGAGTGGATCAATATTACTCAGACCTCGTTATCTACACAGTTACAACATATAAGGAAAATTTAAATATTTATGTATTTAGCATAAATATATATATATATATATATATAATTATGTCAGGTACATCGAATGAGTAAAAAACTTGAAAAATAATCGCTTCGTTCTAAATATCTGTCAATTTAAAATTCTGCACAAGGATTAGGAAACATAACATTTGTCATAAACTCTATAAAGAATATGGAATTGAATTTCTCTTTTCTAGAAGTGTGTGTTCTTGATGGCTTTTTCTTGAAAAGAAGAAAATATATTAATTTTTTATGCTATTATTTAACTCTCTGAATAAAGTGTAGAGAAAGAAAGACAAAGTTTAGAAAATTATGAAGATTCCCTTGATGTTGTCAAAAGATAATTAATCTAAAATGACAATTATTTATTTAAGCTAAACCAAAATTCACAAGGCTTGTTTCTGTAACTACCAGAGTGTAGAATAGAGGTAAAATTCAAGATCACTACGATGTAAGTCTAAATTGGTTAGATGATTAACTTTGTTAAAATTGTGATTTAATTATATTTTTTTCATCAGTTTGAATTATGCGTCAATCAATTTGGATTCAAAATTTTTAAGTTAATTAAGTTTCTCTATTTTCAAAATAAAGCAAATTTGGTCTTCTATCAACTGTACTCTGCTTAAAATCAATAAATTATCATTTTTTATCTGAACATTTTAATACTTATGATGAATTTGTGATATGATATACAATTTAAAGAATTTGAAATTATTATTTTTGAATAAATTTGTAAAATTTGAGATTGAGATTTAAAAGGTGTGAAAATTTGATAATTTTACTTTAATTAAAATTTGATGTTTTGATAATTAATTTTGAATGAAAAAAAAATGCGCAAACGATTTTTTGTTTCAATCTTTAAAGCTGTTTAATTTCAATAAAAGAGCCAATAAAATTAGTTTTTTTGGTATAAATTACGAAAAACTTGATACCTTTTAATTTGACATTTTTATTTTGAATCGTATAGGATCATTCTATTTTACTGCAAGTCAAGCCTAATTTAAAAAAGAAAATACTTAATTAATTAACTAAAAATAAATAAATAACTAAAGTCACTGGTAAACTAATTATGAAAGTTAATCATCTTATTTCGTTTGATTTCATCGTTAACAAATCATAACTAAAAATTTCCCACTATGAATGACGTGAGAGAGCATGGACCGAGTCACGCTCATGCATTATAAATCGTAAGAAACTTGAAAGAAAGAAAAATGTTTGATTTGCAGATTATGACGTGTGATGATGAGAATTTCTTCTAATTTTATTACCAGATGTACAAAGATCTCAACTTTTGGTATGAATCTTGAATTTTCCACTGAATCATCAGAAACTAGTAGTAGTATTTTTAAGGATTACGTATTACTATTATAAGTCATGTTTTATTGACAGAAGTTACACATGTCGGAGTGAAACCGACATTAATGGTTGTTTATTGCAGTTTAAGTCATGCTAAAATAACAAATACTTAGTAAATTTCAATATAATTCAAAAGTTTGTTTAAAAATGTTTTTTGCGTCACAATATAAAAAAAATGAGATTGGTAATGGATTTGAAATGTTGCAGGGCATAACTCCCCCATACCTGTATGGAAACGAGATCATAGTGAAGATTTGATATTCTCAATAATCATAAGAATCGGATTCTTACATCTTTATATAATTTGAGCAAAATTGAAGGGAAGGGAAATAAGAGTGGTCCATTTTGAAGTTGAGCATATATAAATATATTTATTAAGAAATTGGTATGAAGAGTGGGTTTGCGTTTAGGAGTGAAAATGGGAGATTCCCAATGAAATAATTTAAAGATTAGGGTTTAAAATAGGGAAATGGGAATAAGAATCCATGGGCACCAAGTGTTTTTTTATTGGTTTGACGAGAAAGAGATCCGAAGAAGAAGAAGGGTGAGATCCACTATCCACCACAAAATCGGACAATGACAATATTCGTTCTTATACGGCAACCCAACCGAATCCTCAAAATGAAAACCAATGTCCCTTTCTCTGTGCTGTAAACATGACGTTCAAATAATTATCTATTTCATTTCATTTCTACCAACAATATTAATATTAGTCTTATTATTAATTGTAGGGTTTGGTTTGGATGTATACGGCATCCAGTGTATCATGTAATGTAGTGTACAATGTTATTGCTGTTTTTGCTATTGCTGCATGCTAGCCAACATCATGGGACTATTCACTAAGAATAAACATTTAATATGAGTTCTCTTTTTTACTTATGGTTAATAAAAAATATTTATGATTTGTGAGTTTTTCAAATTTTACGAACCTATTATTTAGATTTTGTATGATTTAGAGAGAGGAAATATTAATTTTAAATTATTTAAAAATGTTTTTGCAAGTTAACTTGATTGTCAGTAAACTTCTGCAAGCAAACTTAGACTTCGTCTGCCTTGTGGTGGAACTCGTGATTTTCTTAATGTTTGGATGTTGTTCCTGTTAAGATAGAGGACGCATTAACGATCGATCACACTCCGACGATCAAGTCAGTAAGAGCTCACAAAAGCAACTATAATTCTCAATGTAGTGTGTAAAATAGTGTACCTTCACCTAACGTTTCAACCATTTTTTATAACCACACACACAACAGTTGCACTTGAGACAAGTAAATATTAACTGAAAATAAGCACATTATCTTATATCTCTAACAGAAAACCACTTGTCATGTGCACCAATGACCTTTAGGTGTTAAACTACAAGTCACATTCTGTTATACATACACCTCCCTATCTTTTTAGGGTTAGCAACATCTATCAACATGTATTTTACATGCAGCAAACATGTACGTGCAACAAATAAAATGTTTTTTTTATATTTTATCTTATATCTTTATAAAATATCTCTTTATATTTTATCTTTAAGCACATATAACTTGAATATCATATCATTAGAAAATTAGGCTCAAACAAACTCAACACCACTACCTTAAATCCAGGTCCATGGCCGAACTGACTTCTATCCTACCCGAAAATCGAGTAGTAGTTGGTCTAAGACCGAAGACTGAGCTCCTGCCCAATAAAAAAAATATATAAAATAAATAGATTTATATTTTAGAAGTCTGATTCATCTTTCATTTGTTCTTTTCCAAAAAAATAGTTATTTTTTAAAATTTTATCCAAAATATATATATTTATATGCTTATCTCACCCTTGTTATCGATCCTAGGCACACGAGCGACACCTATATAATATTTCTTAGTCTGATGATTCTTAGCAAAAATACTACACAGAATGTTCATGACATCGGTGCTTAAAAATTGTTATAATTATGTGAAAATCGTTTCTTACGTATTTAGATTTGACTTCATTCGAGTTTTGTATAGAAAACATATGAAATAAAGAAAAGAAAATTTGCCTGTATTGGTTGAACGACGTAAATTATTATAAAGTTTTTTAATATACGTTCAACTATTTTAAATAATAAAAAAGAGTGTGGCGTGATAACTGGCCTTGTACCTTAAAATTTTTAATATTTTTACTTAATTAGTCGAATTTGTTGAGGTTGTTGTGATGATGATGAAGGAGAAGTGTTGATAACTAGAATGGGAAGAGAAGCCAAGTTGCAGGAGACGCCAAATTGGGCACTTATGGTGGTGGTGTTGTTTTCCAACATCCATTGTAACGACGTCGTTGATAAGATCATTGCTCCTGCCTATCAAAACAGAACCATATGATCCTGATAATGCAACCAAGTTGGTGGCATTATGCGACTAAGACATGTTCCGTTTTTGTTTTAGAAGGTGCTCAAAGACACAATAGGCCCATCTAAAAGTTCACTCAGGCCCATTAGTGGACCCTAAGGTTCTCCCTATCATGTTGCTAAACAGCGACAGCTGTTCCTCTAGGATTGGAGCAAACAAATAATGAAAATAGACACTTCGAATATTCCTAATTCCTTCTCTACACTTTCTACTTTCTTTGCTTTTTTTGCCACTGAAAATAAATAGGAAGTTTGTAAGTACTTTTAATTAATGTCAAGAAATTAAAAAATTCATAATTTGAATAATTATTCAAGTGTTTTTATATTAAAATTTGAATGATATGCATATCTTTAAAACATTTTTTGTAAATTATAAAAAAAAACTAGAGGGATATTTTCTAAATTAAATAAAATTCAATAAAAAAAAGTTATATGAAGTAAGATATATAATTTTTATGTTTCAATTTTATATAATGGTTGTCCAATCTACATGTTATTTTATTTAAGCGTATAACGTTTTTTTTCTCTCTCAAACTCTGTAGTAAGTTTTGAACGTAATGAATTTGGTATGTCTGATGAGAGAAAAAAAACAGCAGTGATAAAATTAAAAAGAAAATTGTAATAACTTTCTCTCCTTTACATATAGACATATTTAATTTCAATTCCATATTAATTATTATTCAAACTTTATCGATTTAAAATAAATATCTTAAATTTTAATTTTACTGCAATTTCTTTTTAAAATGTATTATTTTTAAGAATTGACCCCAACAATTTTAATTTTGATTTAATTCCTCTTAAAGTTATTTTTTTAAGGAAAAATTATCCCCTACACATTTAAAAACTTTACTCAGTTAAAATTTATTTGTAAAATTAAATAAACCTTTTCTTTTTTTTCTAAATTATTATTTTAATTTATAAAAAGTGAGAAAAGTAATAAATTATACACATTTAACGTAAATAAATTAACTTGAATCTATTGATAAGTTTTAAATATTAATTAAGAAAAAAATTAAAGTTTAGAATGTCTATTTATATAGTGATGTCTAACAGCTTTTATTTTAAAAAAAATGTCTATTTGTAAAAGAGGTAAAGTTGAGTGAAGTTAAATGTTTTCCCCAATATATAGCAACGCAATAAAAGTAAATAGACTGAGGATATATTACATAAAAAATTTAAAAGAAATTTTTTATTTATTAATAACTTTAAATATTATTGATGTATTTGTGTCTTTTTTTAATTGTTATTTACAATTATATGGTAAAATTAAACATATCCAGCTAAACTCATGTCGTTGCTAATTAGATTTGATTAAAAAACGAAAAGTATAAACTTAAAACGAAATATTTTATATAAACAAATAAGGAATTTAATCCAAACCATATTGTATACTTCTAAAGAGTATGTGTTGATACTGTATTGCTTTTACATTCTTTATTCTTCAAGCACAAATGGTTTACATATAATAAATTAGTTGACTTTGTGATAATTATTTAAAAATTTATGCTAATTATGTTCTTTAGTTAATAACAAAATAATTTATATTTATAACAAATCCATGTGAAAAATGATTAAAATATCTTTAACTCAAAGTTAAAAATTAAATCCCACACAATGGTACATATACTCATGTTCTCTTCGCCTTTTGTGTGCTCTGCCAAGGGGTTCTCAATTTTAGAATTGTTAATAAATAATTTCATAATACATATTTCGTAACTTTAATTCTACACTTATAGGGCACATGATTAAGAATAATTAATTTTTGGATTCTCTAATCCAAAATAATAATAATGATGTGCTTCTATAAGATCATTCAATAAGATGTATTATATATAATATATAATTACAAATTATACTATTTAAAATATAATTTATTTTTCAAGAAGATATGGTTAGTAAAAAAAAAAGCAATTATATTTTAGATTATCCTAAAATACTCTTGGATGGTTTAAACAATCTAGAATACTTTATCTTGAAGTGATTATTTAAAATTACAAATACATATATTCTTAAATTGTTTTTTGACACTTCCAAAAAATGGGAAATCGTTGGCAACGATAGAAGGAACAACAAAAAGCAAAGAGATATGAAGGTATGGAGGTGAAAGGTTGTGTGAATAGTGAATGAACAAGTTGAGTTTACCTTTAACTTTTATTTAAGGCTATTTTAGTTATTTTCATCCTCTTTGAGGTGAATATAGAAATTATAGAGGCGCATAAAGAAAGAAAGTGCTGCCATGTTAACCCAAAGACTCTTTCTTCCTACACCTCCATACCTTCTTGTGCCACCCCCATACTAAATATGAAAATACCATTTTATCCTTTTTTTTTCACCCCCTTGAATCTGAAATAATAAGCCTATGGATTATGTAATCCGGATAAATAGTCAATTTCATATTTAGAAAAGACTTCCGGATTATAAAATCCGGAAGCTAATAACACATATGAAAAAAAGACTTCCGAATTACATAATCCGAAAACTAATCTTATGTATAAAAAAGACTTCTGGATTATGTAATCCGGAAGCTAATCACAAAAGACTTCCGGATTACATAATCCGGAAGCTAATTCTGAATCTAGAAAAAGACTTCTGGATTATGTAATCCAGAATATTGAAAAGGGTATTTTTGGAATAAGAAAAATTTATGGGGGTGGCACAAGAAGGTA
>Ga0123342_1000795_pt1 | contig 51397 bp, 46 predicted proteins | sample Turbeawhitnodule_FD_89960 | JGI IMG/M metagenome (GOLD analysis project Ga0123342, IMG submission 89960) | Root nodule microbial communities of legume samples collected from Mexico - Turtle bean Mexico white nodule | ecosystem: Host-associated > Plants > Roots > Nodule | place: Mexico: Nepantla...
AGAATCCACCATGCGCAACACCTTAATTAGGGGAAGAGCACCCCTCAAACAATTCAAAATATTTGACCAGAATCCCTTATTCAATACCAAATTTTCAACAAGCCTTCCATCTCTAGTCTTTACGCACTGACTAGATTACCACTCCTTAGATGTAAACATCCTAATAAGTGATTTCTTATTCTCATTTAAACATCCCAAAGTTAAACAAGAAGTGCCAAAACGAGTATTAGCCGGTCTTATTAAATCTATCCCTTCAGTATGTTTGAGCAACAAGCAAATAAGACTAGTTCTTGAATAGATGTAGGTTGTGATTTTCTTACCATTGGATATGGTCTCCCGATGGAGTGGTATTTTCTTCTCAAAATCTTTCAACATTAAGTCAATGCAATGTGCTACGCATGATGTCTAATACAATTTTTTTCTCTTTTGCATTAAGAGATCCCCAACTGCTTTGTAATTTGCTGCATTATCAATTACAGTCTGCATTACATTACCTTCCCCAACCTCTTCAACAACATCATCCATCATCTTGAAAATTTTGTCAGTTGTCTTAGATATGTCAGAAGCATCAATTGACTTCAAAAAAACAGTCCCCTTTGGACAATTTACAAGAAAATTAAGTATGGTTTTTCTCTTCCTATCAGTCCACCCATCTGTCATTATTGTGGAACCATGTTTTTTCCAACATAATCTATGTTCTTCCAATATTTGATTGGTTTTTTCAATCTGTAGCTTCAAATATTTCACCCAGATTTCATGGTATGATGGTGGCTTAATTCCATGACCATGTTTGGCAATCATTTCAACCATTTTAGTGAACTCTTCACTCTTTGCTACATTAAATGGAATAGCATTGTTGTAGAAAAATAAAGCAATTTATTGACATGTATCTTCCCTCTCACTTTTCTTGAAGATGGAATTGATAGTACTTTGACTTCCTCTTCTCTTGAAAATACTTGATGAATCACCCCACACTCTCTTCTTGAGAAGCTCTTTTTCTAAAATTTTCAGAATCACTCACATTGCTTTCCAAGTCTACTCCGAACATAGATTTTTTGATTAAATTTTGCTGCAACATAGAAACAGTACCCAACAATAATTTTTTAACTTCTTCTGGGACAGCAAGAAATGCTCCAACATATTTTGAAGTGCATGCAAGATGATGCTTTAGTCTATAGATACCCCTAGTTAAAATCTTCTCACAATATTTACACTTCACGTTTCTTGATTTCCCATCAATAGAAATACAGTAATTCCATGCAGGGTCTTTTTTTATACTTCCTTTTTTTTGTATTGTCCCCACCTGAATCCATAATAGAAGGCACTGTCTTGGAAAATAAAAAATAGCACGGGACTGTTATGGAGAATGAGAGAAAAGAGACTAGGAGAACATTCGCAGAGGCGGCGTCACGAGCAGAGGCGGCGACATTCACAACTAGTGGCGGCGGCGTCGCGATTGACGACAATGAAGTTCTAGGGTGCAGTAGGTACTGTGTTGTTAAGGGTTTGTTATTTTTTTTAGGTTTTCTTAATTCTTTAGGGTTTCACTCTAAAAAACTCTAAAAAACACACATTGGGTTGCATTTGGCCGCACTGGCCACATTGGGCCGCACCAGGCTGCATCAGATTAAAACAAATTAGGGTTTTTTAGGGTTTAAGGTGTGCCGCACCACAGTGCGAGGCGACTCGGAGACGGCCTCCGAGGCAACGAGCTCCGCGGCGACGCGATGCGATCTGCTTCGGCACCGATCCGTCGTGCGAGTCAACTCGTTTTTTGCTCCAAGATCGTTGAATTGTGCATTTTTGCGAGTTTACTCGCAATTTTAACTACATTGGTCCAGTCTGTTTACGTAGGCGCCCTCAGCGTGGCCTTACACTCCTCTTCTGCATACATGCAACCTAACCTTTACGTGCCCTAGCACACATGGGCTTAGATTTAAAAGAATTTTTTTTACTTGAACTACCTATGCGCACTAAGCGCACCCTTAGGTCCATAACTACCCCTCTCTAACCGTTTAGGCCTTATGTATGAAGGGTTATACAAAAAAGGGACTAACATAATCATATGGCCCGCCAACTTGGCCCAAGAGCCGAGCTGACCTGTCTATGGCAAGTGTTGAGGTCTGACCATCGAGTGCTGAGCTCTGAGGGCTATGGTCCAGTACAGTAGGAATCGTTGTTTTATTTGTGTATTAAGTATTGAATCTTATGTTGTAACATAAATTCACTAATTTCACTAATAGTCTAGGTCACATAGACTAAGACATCAAATGGTGAGCAGCTAATGAGGGAGCTCATTACATATCGTGATCTGCTATAGACACACGATATTTGATGTATTGAACTTACCTTCATCCTTTCTCTAGGTTCTCTTGTAAATCTAAGTCTTGAGTATTGAATCAAATGTTAGTCTCTGGTAGGGGCTACTTAGTACGAGTATTCCAGAAGACATTAATTGATATTTCCCTTGTTGAATATCCTTGATGTATAGATTCATGTGTAGTTTATATGGTTGTTGTATATTGCGTTTGAATGAAATTAGATTATTGTGGTTGGTACATGGATATTTGTATGTTTATATTTGATTGAGAAAGAAATTGGATTATTTATGAATTACTAATTGTTTCTTTATATATTTTATGTTATAAATTTATTTCAATAGTTTATCCTTGTATGTTTTGTTTATATTATGAATTACGATGACTATAATATGTACACGAACATGTATATGTACAAGTGTAGGAGTGATATCGGAAAAGAATAAATATTTTTAACCTCTGTTTTTAAATATTTGTATTTTTACATATAATATGTGAATGAATAAGTGTATTTTAAATTACTATAAGTTTTGTACATATCCTTTAATAGATTTATAGTATAATGTGAATGATATTTTTGGAGTGTTGCATGTCTTTACTCTTTAAGACCTCCTTAATGTTACTTCTTGTGGTTCATTTACACTGGGTTCATTTTGAATCACGGGCTCGTCATTATGTTGTTTTTCTTCATTTTCATTTCTCACAACAATTAGAGGAACATTCACTTTATTTCCAAATCCATAAGTTAAAGAAACATGTACTCTACTTTAATTTCCACATGTCGTGGAATTGGACTCAATGAACCTTGCATTTTCCGTTTCAACAATTCTCATACTATGATTAGGACAATAAAACATATACCTATTTGAATTTTTTAGATAACCAATGAAATATCCACTGATTATTTCCGCCTAGCAACCCCAAACATGCAGGTAATTTATACTAGGTGTCTTTCCAATCCACAATTTACAAGGTGTCTTAGGAACTACCTTACTAGAAACATTGTTACAAATCAATGGCAGTGTTTTAGGTATATATCTATAAAAACATTGATAAAGAAGAATTAACTAACGTACTCATAGCCATAACCATTAATGTTCTATTACACCTTTTTTATACACCCATTTTGTTGTGGTGTTCCTAAAATTGTGCATTACTCATCAGCTCTAAAATTGTGCAATTTTTGAGATGTCGGAGGTATCTAATGAATAGAAAAACATAGTTCCTTTAGGGCTATTCATAAAAAATTACAAATTGAACGTTTTTTCTTATTTGTCCATCCATCAGACATAATGGTACAACCTGTCCTCTTCTGATTTGAGTTGATTTTAGGATTGTTCATTTAGCTGTCACTTTAGATTTATGATTGAGATTGTTAGACAATTAAGAGTGAAAACCTAAGGAAAATCCCCACAGGACATTAACTTAACCAAGTGGTTAAGTAGATGTGAAGGTTCATTTCACAAAGGCAAAAGGAAAATACAATTATATGGTGAAGATGATGACAAGATATGGTGCGAAATTACAAAATGAAAACAAGAGCAACATGTAAAAACTGAATAGACATAAGGAAGCAAAATAAGGACATAGTTTATGAATAGAATAGAAATGATAATGGAATAGAAAAGATGAAGGAAGAGGAAGCTTATGAGAAAATGGAATTGAGAATGGTTGCACACCACTTGGATGGTGAGATGACTCCAAGATAAGTGAATGATGCTGCCACTTGAGAGCTCTCAAAACTCATAAGATAAGACTAATACTAAGAGGACAAGCCTCACTAATTATCTCACACAAAATGTGCAGAGTAACTTTTCTCTATTTCATTCAACTTGTAAAATACACTAGGTAGGCCTCCTATTTATAGGTGAAGGAGCCTTGGAGAACAAGCTAAAGGAGTAGGATAGGCAAAGGGAAAAAATGGGTAGTCTTAGGGTTTGACTAAGTCAATCCCGCATCCCGAGCTTGTCCTTCTAGAAACTAGGTCAAAATGTCTTCAAATGGGCTAGGAACAAGCTAAAATGCTACCCACACCCCTATTATCCTAAAGGTACCTTATTCCAGCCTATATTTTCTATTTTGACCCCCAAAGTGAGCCCAAATATTTACAACATTTTTGTAATCATTTAAAAAGACTAGCAGGAAGAACTTTAGGTGCTCTAGTTTATAGCTTCTTCTTCTGTTGATGCTTTCTCGAGGTTTGGTGGAGCTCGACTTTGTATATTGAGATGACTGACCCTTTTGGAAAGTTTTTGTTGTGTCCTTAGTCATCTATCGGTTTGCATCATCTTCCATTCATCCTTGTACTCTTAAAGTTGTAGATCAGTTTTGTCCATTCCTTGTCTCAAAAGTTTCTCTCTAATACCATGATATGATGGAGGTTTATAGCCAACTCCATATCTATCAATCATGTCACACATTTTTGCAAAAACTGGATTTCTTATAACATTGAACAAAATGACATTGGTGTAGAAAAATTTTCAACTTGAGCATTAACTTTTTCTCTATTGTACATTTGATTTAGAGCAGTTTGAACACCATCGATAGATTTATTTTTAAACATCTTACTACTGCAAGCACTTTGTTCACTCTCTTCTCCACCATATTTTTTCAAGACTATTCAACCTTATTTTCTTCATTGAGGCATCTTTAGCTTCTAACATAACTTTCAACATTAAAACTTTGATTTCTTCTGGTACTAATACACAAGATTCAAAGTCATATCTAGTACCAACAAGATATTGTTTGAATATGAAAATGCCTCCATAAAATGTCGTTAATAATAATTCCATTTCACATTTTTTTTTGTTCCCTGAAACATCATTTCCATGCTTCCATCCAATATTTTTTCTATTTCTCGCAACTTCTAAATGGAAGTGCTGAAACATGAAAAAAATAAATAAATAAAATTAATCTAAACCCAATTTTAATTATGCCACCCTCTAAATAAAAAAAAATATATGAAATATGCCACACTAAAAAGAACCAAAACCCAACTTAAAAATATTTTTTATAATATAATACATAATAAACCCCAACTTAATCTGCACTCTCGTAACCCTAATCAAACATTTCCCCCAATCACCTGAAACCCACATGCACAGTTTCAACATCGTGAACTAGAGCGTCTACCTGAAAATGAAGAAGAATGAGACCATGACAATGAGGCACGATGTGGCGAGACAAGGTGTGGTGCAACAAGACAAGGTGCAATGAGATTTCGATGCAATCCAAGGAGAAGCGAGACAACAACACAATCTGAGGAAAAGCGAGACCATGAGGCAATGACAGCGAGCACATCGACGACGAGGTACTACGACGACGATGAACCTATCGAAAAACAAATGCAAGACAACTCTAGGTGTCAAACAAACCCTAAATCCTAATATTAAGTGAAACGAACATCTCTGGGTCGTTTTTGACTTTTTTTTCAGAACTTATTGAATTGACCTCCAATTCCCGAGTTTACACTGAGTTCACAGAGTCTGTCCGAGTCCAATCTGAGTCTGCCAAGAAAAGGGTTTACTCACAAGTTCACTCGTCACCCACTAGTGAACTCTTAGACTCGAACGAGTTTACGAGTGAACTCGCGGGTTTTGATAACATAGTAACATCAAACATAAAAAACAAAATTAAATTCCAAGATAAACTAGGTACGTTTTCAATAAATCTAAATGAAATCTAGTGTCAAGGATTAAATGAAAAGTCTTGATTGCTTTTGTAAGATCATGGGCCTAACCTGATGGTTGGTCATTTATGGGTCGTTTCTCGACCTGTGTAACTAACGTTATGAGGGAGCACAAGTCAAGGGATCTCAATCAATTAACCTTAATCACTCAATTAAGACACAATCATGACTAAAGACCGAGAGGTTATAACTCGGTCTATATATACCAGATTACGCTCTACATAAAGGATCATTTAATAAACAACACAGAGGGTAATTTTAACTCGTATTTACACTATACTCATTATATTCTTACTGACTTGAGCATCGGAGTATCTTTTGCAGGTGGAGCCCCCTCGGAGTTTATCCGATCTCAACTACATGCTCTAGGTTTAAGATTGCCAATACTTTTATCTAGAACAACTTCCATTGAAGCTTTCACTTTATTCTCCATGAAGATAAATTTTTTATTTGACTTTATAATTTTGATCGTAAAAACTCTCAGCATCGTATTAGAAATATAAATCATACATCCACAATTAATTAAAGATATATATTATAACAATTTTCAATGTTGTTTATATCTCTTACCTATTTTGTTTTATAAAATTATGAATCTAAATTCAAAATTGGAAATAAATGGAAAAAAAAGCCAAGAACTCCAATTGATGAGTAAAATAGTTTAAAAACAATACTTTCAACAATAAAATCAAATAGTAAAAATAGAATTAATAACATTAATAATTACTAATTTCATAAGTTTTGTTACTTTTCCTAAGGATCATTATTCTAACATAATTTATTTATCAATAAATTCTATATAAAAGCATGCAAATTATAAATAAATATAATTTACAAGACTAGCATAGGAAGCAAAGATGACTTGTACCTTTTGAATTTACAATTTTTTTAATGAGTAGTGCAAGCTCTCAAAATTTGCCTTTCCAATCTCTCAAAGAAAAATGTGAGAGATATAAAAAATGGAAAGTGTGTTTTACAATTTCCTAAAAGATAAAAATTATTTTGCAGTTACATCTAATTAAAATATTATTTATAAAATTTAAAATCAAAGATATTACAATTATTAACTTTTAAGTAGACTTAATAGTTATCAAATAAAGAAAGATAAAGATGCCCAAAGAGCTTTTATAAAAAATAAATAAAGATAAAAATGTTTTGAAAAATGGATGCCAGAGAATATATCGTTTTATATATTTTTATAAATAAAATAATAAATAAATTTTTTATTTGAACTGTACACTAAAAAATAATCTAATTATTTTAATTTAAAATGTGTAAGAGAGAGAGAGAGAGAGAAAACAGAAGACTCTATAAGTGGCAGGAGAAAATAAGTAGCGATTTGTTGATCATTTAATATGTGTATTAGTATTAATAGAGTTATTTTGAAAGTGAAGATAAATAGTAGCCACAAAGTTTGAATGAATATTTTGAGAAGATGAATGGTGTTGTTTGTAATTGTGCAGGGAATGGGACAAGTGATTAGCTGTGGACAACAAATTTTGCAATAAAAGTGGGCCTCACTTGGCTAACACTTTTCCACTCCCACTTCCCTTTTTCCTACCCCTCTCTCATCATTCACCTCATCCATCAACACTATTTCTTCTTCTTTCTTCTACCCATTCATCCATTCCAATCATGCCAAAAACCTACAATCAAGGAACACAAACAAACATAATTAGTGCCATCATTGCCCTCTGCTCTTTTCCCTACTCTTTTTGCATTACTAATTCACTTCACGTTTGCATGTGCAATTTTCAGTACTACCTCAAAATCCTTTCATTTGGGTAGGTAGAAACTACACTCTACCAAATCTATATCCAATGGCTAACAAGATACTGTTCCAAAACTATGGATCTTACTGGAATGGAAGCTGAAATTAAACATATTAATAAATTACTCTTTATTCTTTCAACTACTAACCAAGTATTATTGTGACGAGTTATTTTCAGAAATAGTAAATTGGAGGTTGCCTTTTTATTTTCTCTTTTAAAGAAATTGATATTGCAACTAACATTTTAAAAAGGTAACGAGTTTACATTAAAGTTTTATAATCAAAATGTGGAAAGGTTGGCACCACGAATGTAATTAAAACTATACATTATTACATAATGAAAATCATTAAACTATAGCCTAATCATGCTTACTTTCAGTAAGTTTTAATTCCTTTAGCAATGCATAAAACTTTTATTCAACGAATTTAGTGAGCATATGATATCTGAGACAGTGATATTCGCAGCATATCCCTTTTTCATATATATAAATAATTCGAAAAAGTGTCTATATTTTATTATCAGCATTAAATGATCATAAAAGTGTACAGTGTTGTAGATAGTTTCTTGGCTTTAGATTTTTTTGATGATTAAAAATGAAAATTTTATTTATCGAGAGAAGAAAATGAGTCCTTTCAGTTGTGCAGCAGCGGCAGCAGCATAGTAGAATCCATGAAGCATTGTTTAATAAGGTGAGGGAGTGGAATAAAATGGTGGAAAAAAATAATATAAATGAATTTGGTATGTCAAGTAGGAAAGCGAAAAAAAGAAAAGAAAAAAAATGATAGAGCATGATGATATATGATACATAGTGAGTAAGGAAAAAAAAAGGAGGAAAGGCAGTAAGTATGCAATGTATGAAGTGAATTCAATCCAAAGCATTGGGGCCAGCACAAGCCTTCAAGATGGGGCTCCAAATCCACTGCACCAGAAACTTTCTTCCGTTTCTACCGTTTAGATTGAACGTTCTCCCTTCTCCGTCTTTCATAACGGACCCGATGTAACCACCTCCACCACCCGTTCCGTACAACCCCTCGCAGAGATCTCCGATCTCGGTGGGTGCGGTGGGATCCTCTCCGGCGTACCAGGCGTTCACCAGGGGGTTGGAGGAGAGTTCTGCCAGCTCGTGCCCGATGATGCTGATCATGCCGTCCACGCCGACGTCGCCATTGGGCGGAGTCAGTTGGCCGGGGCCGCCTCCGCCCATGTAGCCGGGGACGGCAAAGGGGTAGGCGCAGAGCTCCGGGCACTGCTTGCCGGAGTTCCCAACCCAGGCGTAGGGTAGCGTGTAGCCGACTTTGGAGGGGAAGGTGAAGTAGTGGAAGCCGCAGACGGCGCGGCAGAAGTCCTCCATGGTGACGTCCTCCGCCGTGAGGATCAGGTAGATCCCGTTGCGGTGGTCGACGGGGAAGGGCTTTGCGTGGACGGCGGTGGCGATGACGTCCTGCACGGATAGGCGCGTGAGGTGCGTGCCGTGGGAGTAGTGGAGGTCGGCGTACTCGCCGGCGATGGAGACGGAACGGGAGATGTTGGCGCCGGTCTGGTCAGTGTAGAGGGAGACGGTTTGCCACCAGTCGGAGACGGAGGGAGAGGGGGAGACGCGGCGGTCGGAGGCGGAGATGGAGAGGAGGAAGTCCTTGATGAGAAGCTTCTGCGATTGGGGCCACTTGCCGTACCAAATGAGGTAGATGTTGATCGGGGAAGACAACACCGGCCCCATGTGGTATTTGAGCTTCACGAACTCCGAGGACCCCTCGAATCGCTTGGAGGAAGAGAGGGTTCGGAGGGGTGGGACCTGCGGGTTGAAGTGAGTTGGGTTTGTGTTTAGGGTTTGTGTTTGCATTTGCACATGCCCCTCTTCAATTTTTTTTGTTCTGCCATTGCACACACCAATTAGCAGGAAGAGGGAGAGGAGCAAGTTGGGGAATAATGACATGGTGATAAGTGAGAAAAAAGAGTGAAGGTGTGGTGTGTGATGGGGTGAGAGTGAATATGGTAACAAGGATATTTAAGTGGTTTTCAAGAGAGGGAGGGAACATGGGCTGGAGACAGCTGCCATGTGTGGGCGCACTTTTCTCACCAAAATCAATCATAAATATCTCTTTCAACACTCTCTCACTATTTTTATTTTTTCCACCTTTTACTAATTTACTCTCTCCTTCATAACAGTAGGGCATGTTATGTTGCTTTACTTTACTCACTAGTGTCACTTTTGTTTTGTTTCGTTTTGACTGGTTACTTTTATTTACTGCTTTACTGGCTAAGCTTGGAGTTGGGGGTGGATGGAGGATGGGGTCGCTCTGCAGAACAAAGTACGTCCTTCAAGTTGAAACTTGAAACCCTGGCCGTGATCGATGGAAAAGATTGGGAATTGGTTGGTGGGTGTGGAAAATTATGAGGTGATGGGAGTGGTGTTGGGGAAGAGGTGGGCATGTTGGGATCCTGGCAGTTGCGGACTTGCATGGTACAGGGAGACAAAGGAGTGAGTCGCCTTGAAATGCCTCAAGTGGGGTTACAACTTACAAGGTTTGTGTTTTCTTCCTGTGTTTTCACATTTTCCCCTGCCTCAGATTTACTTGTGGGAGTCTATGTTGGTGCTTAGAGTCAGGGAACTGTGTAAAGCCCAAGAACGCTTTCTGCATTTTACCCTTAACTGAAGAAGCTTTTTTGGGCTCCATCTTTAGCAGAGAACTGAGAAGCATTCCCTTTAATAACGTTAAAGCTCTTCTCGACTTCACATTCATCAGCATTGCTCAATGCTTTTGTTTTTTAAAACAAAAGTTTCAGTTCCTATGTGAAGCTATCTGCAAAACTGCTTCAACAAACCGAGCTTACCACAACTAACAAATGTTGTTTACAGTAAGTTATTTCATAATAAAATTTTAAATTAAATTCCTTAATTATGCAATAAGATTGTTCTAAATGTTTGGATGAAAAAATTGTAGGCGAAATTAACCCAATGGTTATTTAGGCTATGTTTTCACCTGTTTGTTTTCTCTTCTACCCTGAAATACTTGGACTCAGAAATATATCCGAAATTAATCTGACGTGTTAGTTTCTGATCAAGAGAAAGTAACAGGAATGACTGTGAAGTTGGTGTGAAGCTGGGCTAAGTTTTAAAGAGAAACCAAAATTTGTTTGTTTTGGTCTTTCCATGACAAGTGATGCATCCAAGGTTGCCAACTGATCCCATACATGTGTAATTTTTGCTTGTCCCTCATCTGCTGAAAGTTGTCCCTTCAGTCACGGCGTGATGCTAGTCTAAAAGAAATCATTAACTTATCTGAAGTCAGTTAGTGCAGCCCGGTGCCCACCACCATGGTGGTTCCACTTAAAATAATTAACTTCCTTCACACAGTGCATTCAGAACACACTTCTGGCCCATTTTTCTGATTTGACATGGTGATCATAATTAATGAACAAAATCCTAGTTCATCCTTTTAAACCCAAGAAAGAAGTGTCATCACTTTGTTTCTATAAATAATTTTGACATCAATTAAGTTCTCTAATCATGGAAAGTGACATCAATATCTTTCTTCGGTATAGTAGCAGCAAGATTAAGGGTATTTTTGGAAGAGTGGGACCATAGGATCCAGGGTTACAGAATTGATTTTCAATGTCTGATAAAGAAACATCAAAGATTAAATAATTTGTGAGATCTATTATATTATTTCTCACATACTTTTATTTTTATCCTTATTTATCTTTTTTTATTCAACTTATTTCTTTTATATTTTCATTTCTTATATTTCTTTCCTTAAAATCCATCACCAAATAATCTCAAAACCAAAGGGCTACATTGATGGTTAATAGTGATCAAGAAAAATAAATCGATATTAACTTTACATGATAGAGCAACTGATTGATGTAAAATTCTCTGAATAACTAAAATAGTGACACTTTGCATTTTGGGGGGGACTGAAATGGGGGTTTACACTAATTTATTTTGGCCTTTTTGAGGGGAAGCTAATAAGTTTAAGTTGCCTTGCTGGCTGTCGAGGTAAAACAACAGAAAATTATTGATTCATATTAAATGTGGTCTGAAATTATAGATCGATCTTTCTCAATCGCATCAATAGTTCCAAGCTACTTTTGGTATTGCCCAGCTATATTACAGGTCGTTGTGCTATATGGTAACTGTGCTAATAATAGCAGGGTGATTCTCTTAAAAGAAAAGTTATAAGGTAGAAATATTGCAATATTGTATACACAACTACGTAGTGGCACGGTTATATGAATTTGTAGGTCATCTTTTGATGTCTAAGGAGTGAGCATGGTAATTTTCGAAGGACAAATGTTTGCTACAGGTCTCTGTATAGACCTTGAAATGATGAAGCTTTTGGTGTGTACGTATCAAAACTTGACTCGGTGGGTTGAGGTACTATTGCCTAAGTGTCCACTCTAATATTACACCATGGGACCTTATGGTTGTGGATGGCATTTCTGGAGTTTCTGCTGCACGCTAACTTAACTACTTACGCGTTTTTCTCTGCTGCACTTATATCCGTCATTACTACGCATTGTGTAGTAAAAGCCTAAAAAAACATTTATTTGGTGAATCACTAACTTAAATCGATGTTAGGATTAATAATACTCAGATAGAAAAAATCTTAGTAGGCAAAAGTATCAAAGTAATCTATGTTAGGATTTTGACTAAAACCTTTCACTACTAATTGTCTTGGATTTCTCTATTGATTCACTAGTATGCTACATTTTTTTAAAGATCACTTGTAACCAATGGATTTTGCTTCTTTAGCAAGATCTACTAAGGTCCAAGTATTATTTTTTTTAATTGAATCAATCTCAGTCCTAATAGCTTTATTCCAATGTATAGTATCTGAAGCACTAGCAGCTTCTAAAAGTTTGATCATTTTCAACTAGATAAGTGTAACAATCATCTCCAAAAGTGGTTTCCTTTCTCGGTCTTTTCCTTCTCACATTCTCACACATTGCATCACTATCAATTTCTACAAGTTGTTTAGATGTACCACTACTCTTTAAAGAAAAGATATGTTCAAATAACTCAATATTTTTCATCTCTACTTATAATGTTACACTCAATTATATCACTATTAAAAACAAGAACCCTATAGGCAACACTATATTCCGCATAACCTAAGAACATACAATCATGAGTTTTAGAACCTATTTTCCTTTTCTTAGGATCAGGTAACATCACGTTAGCTAAGCACCCCCCACACTCTTAGGTATTTAAGATTAGGTTGATAACTTTTCAACAACTCATAGCGTGTGTTTTACCAGTTTTCTTATGTGGTATCCTATTTTGTAAAAAACATGTTGTAAGTAGAGATTCACCCCAAAGATTATCAGAAGCATTAGAACTAATGAGCATAATATTCATTATTTCTTTAAGAGTCTTGTTTTTCCTTTTAGCTACTCCATTAAATTCAGGTCAATATGGTGGGGTTACTTCATGAATAATATCTTCTTTAACACAATAATTATTAAACAAAACATATTCTCCACCCCTATCTGACCTAATCATTTTGATTTTCCTATTTAGTTGTTTTCTACTTCCTTCTTATAGGCTAAAAACATATCAAAAGTTGGATCCTTATGTTTAATCAAGTACACTTTGGTGTATCTAGAAAAATCATCTATAAAAGTTACAAAATATTTTTTACCACCTCTAGACATAGTTTGTTTTAAATAAGTAAGATCGATATGAATTAAACTAAGAAATTCAATTTGATGTTCTACAAAATGACATGTTTTCTTTGTTATTTTAAATTATGCACATATATCACATTTACTACTTTGTTTTTCATGCATGTTAATTAATCCTATTCGTTGCAATTTCATAATATACGAGGAATTCACATGTCCTAATCTAGCATGCCATACATCATAAGAAAAAAAATATAAGCTAGAGACCCAAATTCATTAATAACTTCATAAGTGTTCAATACAAAAAAGACCTTGATCACGATATCCCTTCTCCACAAAAACATTATTTTTGTCATAACAATCTTGACAGATTCGAACGATACTTTAACACCAACTTTTTCGAGCAATGCTGCAAAGATCATAATAACTTTAATCGATGAAACATGTAGCACATCACTTAAAGCCAATGTCTTACCAAATGTGAGCTTTAGAAGAACCTTTCATTTTTCTAGGACATGAGTTGTCCTGGAATCACTGAGATAAACTTGTTTTTTATCCATCCCCCACACTTGTGTAAGAGGTAAACACATTTTTGGTTGTACAAATGTGTCTGGTAACCCTAGAGTCTACCACCCATTTACTCACATTGGTCACAAGGTTCACTCAAGAAACGACTGCAAAAATGGTATCTTCCCCTTCGGCTATACTTGCCTTAAGAGGATTGTTGCTTTTGGCCCTATGTCTACACTAAGGTGCATGATGATTTGGCCTTCCACATACAAAGTAATTTCCCTTCCTCTTGAAGGTGGTTATTTTCATTGGGACGAGAAAATTTATTATTTTTCTTATTTTGATCAGGTTCTTCCTCATATGTTTTTGTAGTTAATTTGTCTTCTACCATGTTTGCCTTGGCAGACAAGACTTTAGCCCTTACATTTCTATTGGTGTCTTCAATGATGATGTGAGTGATAAGATCTGACAGTGATATTTGTTGTTTATAGTCAGTCCAAGATTGTGGAAGCTTTTCGATCAGCAGTTCGGACACGAATTCATCAGGCAAGGTTATGCTCTCTACTTTGATATCTTCAAGCAACTTGTGGTATTCATTTAGCAAAAAATTTATGTACTTGTCTTCAATTTTTGACGAACCTTTGTCTAATGATGTCTTCAACAGTGTATTTGAGAATAAGGAAATCTCAAATATCTTTTGCTTCCTTGTAAGAACAGTAGGCATTAAACAAATCTTTAGATAATGCAATGAGTAAGTGATAAGTGTCATTATTTAGTGAAATTTCATGCAAAATGTTAAACATTTATTTATTTTAATTGTTGATTAAGCTATGACTCAACCCTAGTTTGAAAAATTAGAATTTAATAATATATTATGGAGTTATGAGATTAATAGAATTATTTATTCCCAATTTTGTGTTATTATGAATAGAGATGTCACTTAGCCCAAACCCAATTAGGTTAAATAAAGGCGTAAAGGTAGAGAGAATGAGATGAAAGGGAGGAAACCTCAGTCGTCAAAGAGAAACATTTTGGATCTCTTTGTTTTGCTTTGGTTCATGTAATGGCCACCATGAGTGGCTAATTTCTTTCTTTTGGGATTGAATGTAATTGTTTCAAACTCCTATGTATCGAGGTTATATTTACCTATAACATCCTACTCTTCTTTGATATTTTTATTTTCATTTTATGCTTAAAGGTTCAAATTTTGTTCTTGATTTAAATATTTGGAATTGACTGGGAAGTATTTATGATAATCTGACTAAAATGAAAATACTTGATGGGTTTTAATTCTAGGAATAGATTATTGTATATCAAATGCTTTATAACATCTTTTCTTAATGATAAGAACTTTTGCTAAATATTTGAGGAATCCATTGTTGAACAAGGTGCTTTGATGCTTCCAAATCTGCTTTGAAGACTTGAAGAACCTGTTGTAATGTTTCTTAATTCCAAGGAGTGTTGTGTGTTCTTGAGGGTTCAAGATCAACATTCTTGGTGTGGTTTTGGCTAAGAAGTATTGTGTGTTCTTCAAGGGTTCAAGATCAACATTCTTAGTATGTTTTGTAATCTAGTTTTGATTGCATAGTGAATTCTCAGTGGTTAGCTGGAGACTGGATGTAGCTTTTGCTTGAAAGTGAACGAGTATAAATATCTTTGTGTGAATCTTGTTATCCCTACTCTTATGCACTACTTTGTAAATTGTCCTTTGTTTTCTGGTATAAATAATCAGTTGTTTCGAGAAAACAACTGGTTGATTTTTTTATAAAGAACTATAAAACTGAAATTTTATCCACTTGAATAGAAAATCAATTGGTTGATTTTTCATAACTTTTCACTCTACTTCCAAACTTTGCAAAAATCTTGTGAAAACAATTCACTCCCCTCTTGTTTTGGCCACTCATTCTAACATCCATGTTCAGGAGATGATTTTAATAATTTCATATGTGAGGAATCAATATAAATGACTTTTTTTCTTACATCAATATCAATTAAGTAAGAATGTTGTATGTTTTTATTTACCAAAATACAAACGAGTGAGAAAGATTAACTTCAATTCAAATTCTATCAATTAACTTTTCATAATCATTTACTCTGATTTTATTTAAATTACAATAAAACTTTATTTAAATTTTATTGATTTGGTACACTGGTCAAATTAGGTCAACAATAAGGTGTTCTTATTTGCATGGGTCCAATCATTAATTTGTTTCGTAAGTGTGCTAGAGTCGATTTTAGAAGTCGTAAGTGCAAAAGCGACTTCGTACATGTCCAACAGTGTAGACATGTGTTCTTGCCAGCGTCAGAAAATCTAACCGGTAAAGACTTCAATTTTCGAGATGTTCAAAAACGGTTTTGCAAATATGGTAAGTGTTCTAGAAACATCGTTTGACATCTCCTATGTAGAGTTGTTGTTGTTGTTCATATTTTCAGCCATAAGTCCTTACAATTTTAGTAAATAAAAGCTAACTACACGAACAAAGGTAATTTCTTGAGGTGTGAATGATTATTATCTGTAAGGACTTATCCACAGTATATTGTGCAAGTTCCCTTGGATACAATGAGAAATTCTCGGATAATACTGAGGATCATAATTAGCAAGTAAACTCCTCTAATCCAAAACACCGAAAATATTAGAAAGTAAAAGAAAATAATAAAGCAGTTAAAAATAAGAGAGGAAGCGTGAGAGAGATGATATTAAAGAGGCGTAGGAAACCCTTTTTTTTATAGAGGGAGAAGAAAGCAACTTAGCAACCAAAAGCGGAATCGTTCCGTGGGACTGGTCGTCAAAACCGAAGGAGACATGTTCCTGCTGGTTGACTCAATTGCCTTCGTACTTCATCGACGATCACACGCCCAATTCTCTCTGCCTAGGTTTGTGCTTTCCTTCGATCAAACACCCTGTACCTGCAAAAACAAAGGGGCGCCCTAGAGGCCGTTTGCACTCTGACACTCGAGTCAATACTAGGGCTAAGAAACACCAAAACTCTTAGCCGTAAAAGCTCTGTGTAAAACATGCGTACCTTGTGAGGTTTCTTACTACCCTTTATATAGTCTAGGGTTTCCGCTATTTTCGCTACCCACATTTAGGGTTTCTGAGGGTATGCCTTAGCGCCGCTATCACCCAATCTTAGGGCAATCTAGCACGTAAGACTCCCTTACTGGAGTGCAACCTCTGATGGGATTACCACCTGGGTACCAACTTGTGCACCTAATCTCTAGGGTCATTCATCCTGAGAGTGCCCTAGTTGTTCATGTGCCATGCATGCACTCTACCGCTGGAACGTAACCCTAATGGGCCTTAGCGCTTCCAGTGGTTCTTTACTTGTGTCGCGCCTGAATGTGTTATTCATACCACACGCATGGCCCAGCTCTGCTGTTTGAGTCACCGATGTCTGATGTCATATCGCACTCACTCTGTTGCCGAGGACACATCAGCACATCCTGGTGATCGATGCCTGACCACTCCTCGGCACCCTGGCTCACTTCGCTTGCGAGACACTGACCCATGTTGATCGTGGGACCCAACTTACGTGGCCCACCATTACTAGCAGTCAACGAAGTCCGAGGACTGGTCGGTGCACAAGCCCCCCAGTCTCGAGTTGTTAACTTGTTCAGCAAAGAGACTAAGTCCTCGCCTGTGGCGACCTACGTGGCACTGTGTGACGGGACGTGAACAGTGCACCGAAGTGACACTTCTCCGTACCTGTTTTAATCTTCGCACACGTGGCTAGATCAACGACCAAGACTTAACGTCGCTTGCGCTCCCTCGTTTACGTTAAGCTTTCAAAACGCGTGTTTCGTCACTGTTCTATCACTTCTCTGAAACTTCTTTCGATCGTTTCATCTTCTCTTCGAACGCTCTCGCTTTCCTTATTCAAAGCTCAGAACTTCCAACCCACTTCGATTAAAATGTATGAGCTTTATGCATCGATTGCCCTTATCTTGCTATTTCGCTTCTCATACACGCAATAAACTGCTCTGGGACTGTTTAAATTTCTGCATTTTAGGTTTTCTATGTTTTTCTTCTGAGTCTCTATTTTTTCTGGGTTTCTTCGACTCGCGCCATCATTTTCCTCTAAACCTTTGTTTCTGCCTTCTTTTTTCTCTTTTTCGCTTTCCCTTTGAGATGGTCCGAACAAAAACTACATCCAACCCTCCTCCCAACATCGATTACAAAGCCCTCTACCCATGGGCATCCGCTGAACTCCTCGTCTAGACCTCCACTCTCACCTCCAGCGAAGATGTAAGGAAGCACCGGGACGAAAAGTCTGACTACAAGAGACAGGTGTTTGGGAGAGACTGTGATGCCTATGTTTCGGTTCGTCCCTGCGCAAAGGGTGAACTCGTATGCGCTGACGATCGCGTCAACGTTAGAGTGCCCTTGTTCTAACTCTACTCTACCATTTTCAAACGGATTAAACTCCACCTACCACTCACGGGCTTCGAGAGGGCGCTCTTGACAGAGATTAACGTGGACCCTGCCTAGCTGCATCCCAACAGCTGGGCCTTCAGGAGGGCATTCGTTATTTTGTGTAATCATTTTGGGCACCCTCCCTCCGTCTATGTCTTCCTCCATTTCTTCGAGTCTAAGAGTCCCAGGAAGAACCTCTGGGTGAGTTTCAGCGGAGTGGTGGGGAGAGTCCTCCTCACACTCTTCCAGAAATCTTATAGAGGCTCTTCTGGTGGCGCCTTGTGTCAGTCAGCGTGTTGCTAACATTGCTTGCACTGTTGTGCGTACCTCGTGCAGTCTTCCCTTATTGTTGGCCAATAGTATCTCGCACGAATGGCCTTCGATGCTAGAGATCAACCACCGATATGACTTCCGTATATCCCTTCGTGGAGCTCTACCATTATTCGTGCACATTGGTCGCCGCTTACACATACCAAGATTGGGTGGGTGAACCCGTGTCTGAACAACTCTCCGTCGATGAGAGTGTACTTGGCCGAATTTTTCTGGCCTCTGTGGGTTCCAATGAGAGTATCCCATCAGCCAGGTAGCGCTTGTAAAGCGTCATCCAGGTTTCTTCTCCTTCGACCAGTCAAACCTGCAATGATTCCTCCCTAAGAATTGGATATGTGCTTATCATGAGCGTTTTCAGTGTCTCCTGAGTCAGTGACCGATGACTCCTCTTCCCCCCTCTCGACGTGCTGACCTGATGGACCCCCACCAAATTATCTACGATGAAGGTTCGAGGTGTCTTCAGGGTTTCCTGTATGAGGGTCCTTTGTCTGCCCCCCTTGCCTGAACTGGCGAGCTTAGCTAGCAAGTCAACTCGGGCATTCTGTTCTCTAGGGACATGTACAAGCTCTAACATCGCAAACGACCCCTTCAGAACTTGGACGTACCCTAGGTTGCGGCCATCTGAGGGTCTTTGGCCTAGTATTCTCCTATTACCTGACCTGTGATCAGTAGGGAGTCACTCTTGGCCAACAAACTCTACGAACCCATCTCCTTGGCTAATAGCATGCCAGCGATCAGGACTTCATACTCCGCTTGATTGTTGTTGGCCTTGAACGCGAATCGTAGGGCCTGCTCGATCAATAGCCCATTCGGTCCCTCCAAGATTACGCCACCTTCACTGCCTTGTTGGTTAGAGGAACCATCTACAGAGAGCAGCCATCGGAAGTTGGCTTCCTCTTGGTGTGCATCTGCCGAGGAGAGCTCTACCACAAAATTTGCGTAGACTTGGTTTTGGATGGAGCCTCTGGGGTCATATTGGACATCGAACTCTGATAATTCTACTGTCCATTGTACCATTCTTCTCATGACGCCCGACTTTTGCAAGACCTTGCGAATAGGTAGATCTATCATCACTACTACAGTAAAGCTCTGGAAGTAGTGGCGAAGTCTCCTTGTTGAGAACACCACTGCCAGGACCGCCTTCTCTAGGGCCTGGTATCTTACCTCAGGCCCCTACAATACTTTGCTCACAAAGTATATTAGCTTCTGCACTTGGTCTTGTTCCTGCACAAGGACCGAACTGATCACCCGTTCTGTTACTGCGAAGTACAGGCGAAGCGGAGTACCCAGTTGTGGCTTGCACAACACTGGGGGACTGGCCAAGTACTCCTTTAGCTTAAGGAACGCCTCCTCACACTCCCTAGTCCAAATGAACATGTTGTTCCTTCTTAAGCACTGGAAATAAGGGTGACCTTTGTCCCCTCCAACTGATACGAATCTGGACAGAGCGGCCATCCTAAACCCTAAACTGTTGCACCTCCTTGACCGAGATTGGGCTCCTCATTGCGAGGATTGCAGCGCACTTCTCGGGGTTCGCCTCTATCCCACGCTCGCTGAGTAGGAAACCCAAGAACTTACCCGCTTTCACCCCGAACACACACTTCTCAGGGTTCAGCTTCATTCTATACTTAGTTATTATGGTAAATAGCTCTTCTAGATCAGTGACATGCTGATCCTTCACCTGTGAGGTCACCACCATATCATCCACATAGGCCTGTAGATTTCGCCCTATCATGGGCGTAAGCACTCTGTCCATCAGCCTCTGGTAGGTGGCACCTGCATTCTTCAGCCCAAAGGGCATCACTATATAACAATAGCAAGACAACTCTATCATGAACGCCATCTTGCATTCATCCCAGGGAAGCATCTTAATCTGGTTATGCCCAGAAAAAACATCCAGGAAGCTGAGCAATCTGCAACCCGAGGCGCTATCCACCAAAGTGTCAATGCTTGGCAGAGGGTAAGAGTCCTTCGGGCAGGCCTTGTTGAGGTTCGTGAAGTCCACACACATCCTTCACTTCCTATTGATCTTCTTCACCAAGACCACGTTTACCAGCCACTCGGGGTACTAAATCTCCCTTATGTGGCCGACACTCAGCAACTTCTTTGTCTCTTCTTTAATGACCTGCCGCCTCTCCTCGTTGAACTTTCTCCTTCTTTGGCGAACAGGTCGGACCTGGAGGTCCATTGTGAGGCGATGACATAGGAAGTCAGGGTCTATGCCAAGCATGTCCGAGGCGGACCACGCGAAGGCATCCAAGTGTCGTGCTATGACCTCGGCAATTTGGTCTTGTGCCGCTTGGCCTAGAGACTTGCCAAGTTTGAAAATTCTGCCACCGATCTCCCTGTCCAGGACGTCGCCAGCAGGTTCGGGTCGCCTCTCCCAAGCGATCTCTGCACGGGCGACCCCTTCTTCACTTGGGGCCCGGGTGGTGACTATGAACACCCCTCTCTTTAGTTTTAGGCTATTCACATAGCATCTCTTAGTCTCCTTTTGGTCTGACTTGATGGTGATCACCGTTTAAGTCATTTTCTGGTCTCTTAGCAGTTTCATTTTCATGTGCCTTGTTGAACCATCGCCCTCAACCTGTTCAGTGCAGGCCTGCCCAACAATATGTTATAAGCTGAGGAGGCGTTAACAACAAGGTACCTGATGTTCTCTGTGCGGGAAGCGACACCATCTGTGAAGGTGGTTCTCATCTCTAGGTGCCCACGCACTTCCACTTGGTCTCCTGCAAACCCATACAAACAACCGGTGTAAGGCCTCAGTTGATCAGGAGACAACTGCAACTTGTTGAAAGTTGACCAGAACATCACGTCTGCCGAGCTTCCCTGGTTCACCAGGACACGGTGCACCTTCCTCCCTACGGTCACTACTGAGATCACCATTGGGTCATTGTCGTGGGGGATAACATCTCAGAGGTCGGCCTTGGTGAAGACAAGGTCGACGTCAAGGGTCTGATCTGCCTCTAGTGCCCTATCGTCATCATCGCTCGTGCATACTTTTTCCGCTGAGAAACGGTGCATCCTCCACCTAAGAAAACCCCGAAATAGTGTGAATCTCGCCATGAACGGGCATCTCGTGCCCCTGATCTCCTCCTGGCGCTGTCAAGGTATGGGCTCCCTGTGACTCCATTAAGTAGTCCTTCAAGGAACCATTCTTCACCAATTCATCCAACTGATGTCCAAGCGCCAAACAGTTACGTATGGGGTGGCCATACGCTTGGTGGAACTCGCACCAGTCGTTCTTGTTAGGCCCCAACCTCTTGTCAGTCTTTGCGGGCATTTTCAATCTCTCCGCTATGTTGGGGACAACGATCAACTCCTTCAACTCCACCAAGAAGTTGTGCCTCGGTGGCACATCCTCCCTCATGCGTCCCCTGGTTTGGGGCTTCCTGGGCTCGTAGGGCTGCTGCTTCATTGGGGCCTTCTTCTCCGTCGTTGCCTCATGTACCCTCATGGGCTGAGGTCGACTTGGCCCTCGCGGGCGGGTGGGGACTATGTAGTTGCGCTTCTCTGAGTTCCCCTTTCGCGACGATATGGGCTATCGCTCGATGCCTAAGCTCACCGAAAGTCTTGGGGTGGCTCTTGATGAGTGACTCACTGAAAGGTCCCGGCACGATCCCCTTCCTGAACGCGTGCACCATCATGTTTTCATCCTTGGTGTTGAGCCTCACCACCTGTGCCCCAAAACGATTGATGAAATCCTTCAGGGACTCTCCCTAATACTTTTTTATGTCGAAAAGATCATAAGAGATTGGCGGGGGAGCCCAATTGGCCATGTATTGCTCCCTGAACAGCACAAGAAAATTGCGTGAACGATGTCACATGCCCGTCAGGGAGACTGACGAACCAATCCAACGTTGTGCCTGTCAGTGTACTCATGAACATCTTGCAATGCTGCATCGGAACCTCCAGTCAGCATCATCTGGGTGTGGAAGGCTGTTAGATGAGTCTCTGGGTCCTCTATACCCGTGAAGGTGGCTTTAGGACCCACGAACGTGGCCAATATCACGGCGTCCATGATCGCCTGCGAAAACGGCATTGGGAAAGCCCTAGGTTGTGTCGAAGGTGCTTGCTCCTCCACTGCACGTTCCCCAGACTGTTGATGTAAACTCCTGCGCAATTCTTCGTTTCTGGCTTGCAACGCAGCCAGATCAACCTGTATACGTTCTTGATCCATTCTTGATGTCGCCACCATTTTTTGAAGGGTGCGCATCGTCTCCATGATTTGTTGCATGGTGATGCTCTTGCATCCGCTCAGTGTGACGGATCCTTGCCTCGTGTTTCTCATCTTGATGGATCTTCGCTCTGTGCTTGTGAATGGGACAAAGTTTTTAATCGTGCCCCACAGTGGGCACCAAATGTTCCTGTCGGTTGACTCGATTGCCTTCGTACTTCAACGACAATCACACGCCCAATTCTCTCTGCCTAGGTTTGTGCTTTCCTTCGATCAAACACCTTGTACCTGCAAAGACAAAGGGGCGCCCTAAAGGCCATTTGCACTCCGACACTCGAGTCAATACTAGGGCTAAGAAACACCAAAACTCTTAGCCGTAAAAGCTCTGTGTAAAACTTGTGTACCTTGTGAGGTTTCTTAGTACCCTTTATATAGTCTAGGGTTTCCGTTGTTTCCGCTACCCACATTTAGGGTTTCTGAGGGTATGCCTTAGCGTCGCTATCACCCAATCTTAGGACAATCTAACGCGTAAGACTCCCTTACTGGAGTACAACCTCTAACCAGATGAACTTACACTACTTGAGTTATCTTCCTTTCTGGCCATGAAGCAGAGGTTGAGGCTTTTCTTGTTTTGCCTTCTTTTCCTTCTTGCTTGACTTCTTGGCCTTGCCTCCTTTGGTTCATTGATGTTTCCATGAGTAGCCTTGAGTGTGTCCCACATCTCTTTAGCAGTTTTGCATTTTGATACCCTGAAAAATTCATTAGTATCTAGTGCAGAAGCTATTATGTTTTGAGCAGTACAATCAAGCTTGGCCATTTTACATTCTTCATTGGTCCATTGGGACCAAGGTTTTACAATCAAAGATCCATTCTTTTTAAACTTTGGAATGAAAGGACCATTCTCAATTGAATCCCAAATTCCTTGATCAATAGATTCCACAAAGATTTTTATTCTGACCTCCCAATACTTGTAATTCAATCCACATAATAAAGGTGGTTTGTAGATTGAAGCACCTTCCTCAAAAGATAGTTTTCCAGCCATAGAAAAAGATTTTCGGATCAAACTTGAATAACTTTCAAGAACCAAGCTCTGATACCAATTGTTAGAATGTATGGCTTTAAACTAGAGGGGGGTGAATGGTTTAAAGAGGTTTTTCGAAAACTTTTAAGCCTAGAATGAAATTACTTCGAGAATAACTTGATTAAGAAATCAGTTTGTCAAAACACAAAGCAAACAACACAACACTAGAAAAATAATTGGTTGTTTCGCAGAAAAACAATCGGTTGTTTCGCAGAAAAACAATCGATTGTTTCGTAGAAACAATCGGTTGTTTATACCAGTTTACAAATATAAAAACTAAATTTAAAGAGTTAAGGGATAGAGAAAATGCACACAAAGATTTATATTGGTTCACTCTAAACCCAGAGCTACATCCAGTCTTCTCAGAAACCACTGAGGAAATCCACTAAGCAATCAACCCTAGATAACTTACAACACAACCAAAGAAGTGACCTTGATCCCCTCAAGACACACACTTCCTTTGGTCAGCACAACAACACTAAGAATGTTGATCTTGATCCCCTCAAGAACACACAACACTTCTCAGCAACACACAGAAAGTTTCTTTCAAAGTACAAAGGATTACACTTGTTATAGAACAAATCTGAAATCAATACAAGTAGAAAATCTCTTAGCAATTCTCAAATTTTTCTCTTAAGCAAAATCAGTGAAAAACTCAAATCTGTTTTTCTGTATATAATCAAAGATGTTGTTTGTTACCAAATCTTAACAAATTATTCATTGCATTTAAAGATTGGTCAAAGCATTAAAAACTGGAGCGTAAACAGTTTGAAAATCATTTAATGCTCAGTCAAAGCACAAAACAGTTTTTTGTTATGGTACCAAAACAAACAATCGATTGTTTTCACAAATCAATTAGTTGTTTTGGTTTTGACAGCAAGTCAACCATAAAAACAATTTTCAACCTTTCTAAGAACATCTAAGTATAAAACAATCGGTTGTTTCGACAAAACAACAGGTTATTTTTCACTTAGTTTGAAAAACACTTTTCTTTTAAAAGGATTGAGAGTGTTTATGCTTTGGATTCAATCAAGAGTGGATTATACATAAAATCTACCCCAGATCCTATCTAAAAGACAACTCAGCAACAACAAGCACAACCAACCTTTCATCATCCTTCAAAGGATTTGGATTCTTCAAAACTTGAACACACTTGGTTCAACAAAACAAGGTTGGGAGTTGAAGGAAAAGTAGATCTATAAGACAAACTTGGAGAAGACTCTAGATAAAGCAAAAAATGAACTCACTTGGGGTTTCGTTGAAGGTTTCAATGGGATTTTGAATAAGCTTGATTTGTGTATCCCGTTTCTGATTTTTGCTTTTAATCCCTTTAAGATTTGTATCAACGGTTAAATAGTTTATGATCATTCACTCGTTTATTATTTCTTTTGAAATTCATGCTTGATAATGTTGATTTTCGTGTCAATCGTGATGTTTTTGCAAGGAAATGTCATTTATTACATTAAGTTGTCTTTTGTAATGAATGTCTCAATACCAATTATGCATAAAAGGTTTAGTAGTCATAGAAGAAGGTAAGTTTCCTTTAAGAATGACATGTGAGCCTTATAAAGAGGACAAAAAAACCTATAAGAAAAGTGTGTTGGCCATATAAAAATGACAAATCCTATAAGAATGGTGCATTGGTGGTATAGAAAGTACAAAAGTTCTATAAAAATGGTGTGTTGATCATATAAAAATGACACCAATCTTATAAGAATGGGGTGCATAGATCATATAGAAAGGACAAAAGTCCTATAAAAGTGACAAGTCGATCATATAGAAAGGATGACAAGTAAGTCATATAGAAAGGACGAAGGTCCATTACTAGAAAATCATTAAGTAGAAACCAATTTTAGAGGCAAAAAATAATTAATCACTATATTGACTAAATTAGATACTATTTTAGAGACTAAAAATTTATGGTATCCAAAGTAGTTTCTAAATTTATAAACTAGTTTCTAAATTGGTATCTAATTAACTAATTGATATTTAATTAGCTATCAAAGTTTTACCTACCAATTTTAGAATCTAAAGCAATTGGTAGTTAAAACCTTAGTAGCTAATAAGATATCAATTTCGAAACTAGTTTATAAATTTAGAAAGTACTTTAGATACTAATAATTTTTTTAATTTCTAAAATAATATCTAATTTAATCAATATATTGATTAATTATTTTTTTCTCAAAAATTAATTTCTATTTAGTGATTTTCTTGCAATTTACCGTAAGAAAGACATACTTAGTCATATATAAATAAAAAAAGTGTTATAGAAATGGTGTATCAACCATATAGAAAAAGATGAATGACATCTAAAAGTGGTTAAGAGACCTTATAAGAAATAAGAGGTCTTATTGAAATGATTCAATGGTTAAATGAGAATAACATTGTATAGAAGTCACCATGCTATTAGTTGAGTGACTTTAATCTTTGAAGTTGATTAAGAATAACAATCATAAATATTGTTACAAAGCGAAAATTAGAAAGCCACCAAAATTTATGCACATAACACCAGCTTTCTAAAAAAAATTAGTTGTATCCCTTTTCTATTGATTGTATACATTTGTTTTCAAAATAAACTTCATAGCTTTTTTTATTAATAATAGAATAATTGAAATATTTTGATTTTATACTTTAATTAATATATATATATATATAAACAAATCAAATATTAGACGAAGGGACGAATATAGATGAGAATATAGTGTTGTTTTGAACTTTGAGAAAAAACATATAACTCCTCCAATAAATTATTTTTATTAAAATATTAATATTTATAAATAATAATGGAGATATAAAGTTATATAAAGAAATAATATTTGATGAATCATACGTTCAATTTGTTTTATTTTAGAGGAAAAAACCTAATGCTCAAAACACTCAATAATAGCAAAGAAAATAGAAGCTGAATCACATGGTTTTTGCCACAACTGGTATCGCCACAAATGAATCAGTTCTTGGCTTTGTGAAGGGTTTTACCAAGGTTCAGACTGAGCATTAAATTGTTCTATGTAAAAGTTTGGAAGACTCTTTAATCTAAAACATTCAGTATTTTTTCTTCGTTTTATCTTTCTTCATATCTCATTACACTCATAATTAGAATTAAATCTAAATGGGGAGTATATAATTCCTAATCTCTAACAATTAATTTATTGATTGATTGTAGTGATTATTTAAGTTAATTTGGTTATTTGAAAAGAACTAACTTGAATAAGTTAATACTCCATATTCATTATGTAATAAGTATTTAATGGTGATTAAAATTTTTCTTAAAAATTAGGATTGCGTGAGGGTCTTCTTACTCCACTTAAATGTTCTTAAGAAGAATCTTTTGTTTTCTTTCGACTAATTTCTAATGCATTTGCCAGAGTTCAAGTTTTGAATATTTAGAGTTGCAACTTTGTCCAAAAAGTTATGAGACTGTGGCAGGATCCAAACAAGACTCGTTCTTCCTACACCTTCATACCTTCTTGTGCCACCCCCATACTAAATGTGAAAATATCATTCTATCCTTTTTTTTCCACACCCTTGGATTTGAAATAATAAGCCTATGGATTATGTAATCTGGATATATTTTGGATTACATAATCCGAAAGTCAATTTCATATTTAGAAAAGACTTCCGGATTATGTAATCCAGAAGCTAATAACACATCTGAAAAAAAAGCTTCCGGATTACATAATCCGGAAGCTAATCTTATGTATAGAAAAGACTTCCAGATTATGTAATCCAGAAGCTAATCACAAAAAGACTTCCGGATTACATAATCCGGAAGCTAATTCTAGAGACTTCCGGATTATGTAATCCAGAATATTGAGAAGGGTATTTTTGGAATATGAAAAACTTATGGGGGTGGCACAAGAAGGTATGGAGGTGCAGGAAGAAGCAGCCTCCAAACAATAATGGATCTTTCGGTCTCTTTTGGCAGTTTCTTCCTGCACCCCACAATGTTATGCAAAGACCAAATTATCTCTATTGTTTTTTAAAAACCCTAAAATGCATTTGAAATGTATTTATTTTTTTGCATTATGGATTATGGAATCTGGAAAAATTTTGGATTGGTATTTTCAGTAAAATTTCGGATCCACCAATCCGTAATTCAAAATATGCATTTCACATTCAAAGATCCATCATTCAAAAAAAATAAATTCCGGATCCATCAATCCATAACAGAAATATGCATTCTGGATTTAGAAATCTGTAATTTTAGAAAAAGCAGTCCAGATCCATGAATCCGTAACAGAATTAGACTTCCGGATTCAGTAATCTGGAATTCAATAATTTATGGAAAAATTGCTTCCGAAACACCCCCTCATCTGGAAAAAAAATATTCAGTTCCGGATTGATGAATCCGTAGCACACTCCCAGATCCCTATTTCCGGTAACTACGGTGTCCTTTTTCAAATAAAAGATTAAGGTCAGTTTCGAGATTTAGAAAATTGTGCGGGTGCAGGAAGAAATATGTAGGGGTGCAGGAAGAAGAAGCCTTTCTGTGATTTCTAGGATCCAAACAATATTAAGCCCAAAATGAAATATAGTGAAAGCTTCTTCTTCCTGCACCCCTACGTTTTTCTTTCTACACCCTCACAATTTTCTAAATCCTGAAACTGGCCTTGACCTTTTATTTGAAAAAGGGCACCGTGATTAATGGAAATCGGGATCTGGGAGTGTGCTACGCATTCATCAATCCAGATCTGAATCATTTTTTTTTTGGATGAGGGGGTGTTCTGAAAGCAAAATTTGTAAAAATTATTGATTTCTGGATTGCTGAATCCGGAAACCTAATTCTGTTACGGATTGGTGGATCTGGAATGTTTTTTTTTTTAATATGGATTTCTGAATCCAAAATGCATATTTTTGTTACGGATTGGTAGATTCTAGAATGCTTTTTTTGAATGATGGATTTTTTTAATGTGAAATGAATATTTTGAATTACGGATTGGAGGATCCGAAATTTTATCAGAAGTGTCAATCCGAAATTTTTCCACATTCCATAATCCAAAATGCAAAAAAATAAATATAGTTCAAGTGCGTCTTAGGGTTTTAAAAAAATAATAGGGACAGTTTGGTCTTTGCATAACATTGTATGGGTGCAGAAAGAAAAATGTAGGGGTGCAGGAAGAAACTGCCTCTAATGAACTGTGGGTCAGGCTAATGGGCTTTGGGCTTCTTTAGTTGCGCAATCGTAGGCAACTTCTTCTTGCACCCCATATTTTCCTCCTACATCACCACATTTCTGAAAATCCCAAAACTACCCTTCTGAAAATGGATTTAGGTATTGGGGTTTATTGTTTGAAGTTTAACGAAGTTTTTTGTGAAGTTTGTGGTGCATCCTGCTTTGGTGGTTGGTGGTAGTTCATTAGTGAGAGGTTGTCAGGGATGGTCGATGGCTGTTTGGTTTCTAGTTAGTTTTTCATGGTATTTTCTTAAATTTCAGAAACTGAAATCTAAAGACTTTCTACATTATAAAATCTGAAAGGTAATAATTTTGATTTGTTGCTATACAATCTATAAGATAATTTTAAATTCAAAAATACATTTTGAATTATTCTATTTCACATTATGTTGTACAATCAAAAAAATTAAATAAAAAACGGATTACGCAATTTGGACCTTTCTAAATTATCTAATCCAAAATACAACACTAAATCAAAAACATGAAAAAATACATTTTACTAACTCTAATAATGGGCAACAACTCTCTAATATGGATGCGATCTCAGATGAAGAGGTGCAAAATTGCTCTACAACACAAAAGAAAATCGAAATAGGAGAGGAGATGCTTGAGAGTGCTGCAACTGATGATAAAAATGAAAAAGATAAGGGAATATGGAGATAGAGTTATTTATTTTTTTAATTAAGGATAAAATGATTTTTTCACCCTCCCATGGAAGTGCACGGAAAAACCATGGGGTACAGAAAGAAGTTGCCAATGCAAATCTCCTGCTTGATAAAGAGGGGGGGAACAGGGTAAATGAAAATTAAAATGACTAGTGAAAATAGATGAAAAAATAATTAAAAGCTAAACACATTTTATTGAAGAGAAACAAAATAAATAAAAAAAGCAAGGAGAGAAAGATGGTAAGCATACATTCATAACACCTTTTTTTTAAATGCTTTTATAATCTTAACCTATACTCTAAAATTTATTAATATTAAAAATATATTCGGATAAAAGTGCAACTTGGATAACCTTTCCATTTATAATATATTATTTTCTTTCTATGTAAGTACAAATATTTTTTTTTTATAGAGTGTAGGTACACAATGTACACATTTCATAACTTAAACTATTCAAATTGTCAGCAGGTAGACTACTGAGTACTGACTACCATTAATTTTGTTTAGAACTAGTTTTATTATTAAGATGCTGCTTTTTCCTGGTTAATAAATTTATTCATGCCATTGTTGGTTTGAAAGATAGATAAAGTAAGTGCCCATTATTTCCTAATATACATTTTTTTATTTTAAATTAGTACCCTCTTGAAAATGTTGAAACTTAAGAGACAGTACTTTAAATACTATAATGTAAGACAGTAATTAACTCTGGTGAGCCATTTTTATTTGGTTTGGTTTGTGTTAAGATTCAACTTCAAAGGAACCAACAAATGTCAAGGTCTCAACTGCAGCATTACAAAGGAATCCAAAGGGTATAACCTCTTCTTTTAACTTCTTAAATATTGTGGTTCTGAATAATAGTGTTAAAATATTAAATTTACTGCCCAATACATTCTTTGCCTTTGTCACTATTGGGTTCCTTTACTATTATATTCTGACAAATTTTGTGTTTGTGGGGTTATTTACTACAGATGTACCCAGTTTTTATGCGTTTCTTATATTTACTCTGAAGTGACATAGTTGTTGCACAGTGTCAGCTTGGTTGCAGAGTGTAAGTAATGATTTTATGATTCCTGTAGAGCATAATAAATTAGCCGAGTCTCTAAATTGGTGCTCAATTAGGATCAAACTTTTCGTATTATACTATTAAACTGGGTCTTTAACATGGAAGGTTGTGTCAGTAAGTTATAATCTTGTTTTCCAAATGTGCTTTTAATTGCCTACTAAAAGTATATAAAACTGTATGCATAATAGTTGAATAGAGTTTCCAGCTTTTCACATCATTTTCTTGAGCAGGGCCCAGCCAGTTACAAACTAAGGAGTGAATGAGAAAAACAAAAGAAGGGTAATCTTATCTGGACCACTTATCTGTTTGTTAATCATGAAACAGCAAAATGTATTGTCATGCTTTATTCTTATCTTCTGCAATATTAATTATGCAAACCTTGTTTTCCCCTATCAGCTGGTTGATGGGTCGATTCTGCATCATAACTAATGCTTTAAGACCATTACTGCTGATTAATGCTTCTGCAGTAGGTGCTTTCCTTCACCCTGCAAAACCTTGTAGCATTAGCTATTCCAGTATGCTAATGTCATAACAGTAATGCAATTTTTTATAGCATTTCATTTTCATATTTATCATTAAACAATTTTTTAATAGAACTGTTGTGTAGTTTGTGTTTTTACTACCTCAAATATATATATATTTTTGCAGTTAGTAAAGCACAGTCATACACTTTAAGATCACATCAATTTTCAAGGGGAAATCCACATCTTTCTTGTCCTTATCTATATCTGTTTATGTATGATGGGTGGGGTACCATTGGTAATTAGCTTTAATAATACAACTTTTTAAGTTAAAGAACTTAAAGGTAAAGTGGTCATCAAATCAGAGGCATTGGTAGAAGTATTATTTTACTCCTGTAGGATCACAAATTTTATTGCGGAGATTCCAAACTCATCCATGGGGAATTTAAGATGCTTTGGACAACGTACTCAATGTTTACTTTGTAGTGTTTCAGTCCATGGCAACCACTGCTTAACACTCATTTTCTAAAATCAATCATCATGATTTCTGCTAAAGACCCACCTCCTCATTTGTGTAAACACTTTCCTGACAAATAACACATTGAAATTAATCTGAATTTGTGTTCACCAAAACCTCGAAACATGGTTGGAGGTTAAGTTTAATGGTGAATAGTTGGCTTAAACACCTCATACGGTAGAGTACTAATCAGATGGAGATAAGTGAAGCAGTGCCTCAAAAGAATAGTTTCCTAAATAAAAAAGAATAGCCACTAGTGAGTAGACGATGATGCCCACATCATGACAAATTAGAAGCTGAAGCAATTATGTAGTAGGTAATTGGTTTAATTGTGTGTGTTGAATACTCCAAACCTTGTTATCTTACAAAATCTTGGTGGCACTACGAGTACCCGAAAAGGCAATCACATAGTATAGTATAACACAGTTGTTGCTACAAAACAATTCTGGTCTGTGTCAATGTGACATGACTGCTTCTTTGGCACGTTCCCACCAACTGAATATAGATCCTTATGCACCGCGGGGAATTGGAAAATAAAGTAGCTAGTGATAAGCCTTAATTAGGAAATTAATGATAAGAAAATGGTCATTTCATTTTGACAAGCATGTCTCTGCCACAGTGCAAACAAACAACCATAGTGGAAGCATTAGTACTATGCCACAAGCACAAGCTTTCTTGAAACTCAGTTTTATAAATATCTGTTATCATTATAATTATGAAGAAAGAGAGTGGTAAACGAATAAGAGATAAAAGACATGTCAGGAAAATGTTAGAAAATTAATATTATAAATAAAAGCATTGATGATATATATTTTTAATTTAAAGTATAATTTGAAATAACAATAAAACGAAAGGAAGGTGTATGAAGTGAAAAATCTTTATTATCTTCAATTCTGCTAAGACCCTTTTGAATTTCTTACTTGCCATCTGCAACTATCATTTATTGTATTGAGATCACACCACTAGTTTCTAGGATTCCTTTAGCTAAAGAAGCCAAAACTTAAAAGTAAGCATTATATGCTGAAGCTCATGATCCAAGTGAGCCAAGGCTAATATCATTACTTCTTTCTGGTTTTCTCTGATTTCTGTGATAGTCTTTCCTAAAGCTCTGATGCAAGCTGTCTTCTACTCAACAATTTAATGAATATTTTGCCATTTCCTTCTTGATGTTCATAATTATTGCTTCATCACACCATCTACACACAAGAATGGCTGTTTCAGTTTCAATTATGTTAACACAGATCCAAGGAGAGAAAGTAAAAAGAAACAAAATTACAGTATATTATAAATAGGATGCAGTGGCACAAAGATGATAAACAAATAAGCATTTAATTTCCTCAGAAAGCAGCACTAGGCATTATATCTGATAACTCAGAAGTAAAAGAACCATTTTCTACTGACAAAATAAAATACATGTAGAAAAGCTTTTACTATCTCTCTCTCTCTCTCACTTATTGCATGCATTTAGAAAGCAATGTTTTGCCAAATGCAACTAATTAGTTAGAGTTTGTGAATGAGGGATAAAACGCCTTTCTCTTTTGCCATTTGCAAGGTGATTTAGGTTGAGAAATGTTTGAAGAAGTTGTAAATACAGTTGCTGTAAAGAAGATTAAAGAGATACTACAAATTGGGAGGGGTAATATTAACTTTGATTGTCCTTCTTCTTTCTCCAATTTGTTATCAATTTTGTCACATTTGATTAGATGAGTCAGTGGTGGATTCCCATTCTCCAATAACATTAACTAGTCAAAGTCTTGAACACCGAATGGGCTGTGGCCCAACTAGCACCAAAGTGGACCAATAAATGTTTATTGACCTCCATATCACAAATGCTTAATATATTCATTATATGAAGGTAATCATGCAAATAAGTAAAAAGAAGTATAAAAAGTAATACTTAATGGTTACTTATTTAATGTTAATAATATATCTTAATAATCATTTTAAGAAAAAAAAATTATTGATTGATTGTTTCAACATTATTGTTAATGAAACTGACAAAGTGATGTTTATTAAAAATTATAGTATTTAATATTATCAACATATTGTTGTGATGTTTTTTAATAATAGAAATCATTTATTGATTCACGGTTTTATTGAATGTTTTATACTGATAAAAAATACGAAGTGCTTTTCTTTTTTATAAAAAATGACTTTTAACTTTTTATCACGTAGGTGATAGAAATTCTCTGTTTAAACAAATATTTGGACAATTTTTCTCTATAAAAAAATTTAAGAGAAAATTTTAAAAAAAATAAAATTAAATAATTTGTGCAATCAGGCTCTTAAATGTCAACCTCTGATAACATACTTTTGACAAATACAATCTTGTATTAATAAAATGTTCTTTTGACACATTTTCATAACATGGTTTTTATTTATTAACTAAGTTTTATTATGATTACATATAATTTTTTAAAAAAAATATGTCGGATCTAACTCAATTATTAATTACTTGTATAAAAAAAATGTGTACCATATCACTAGGGAATATAATATATCTGCTAATAAGTCACATTCTCTGTTTATTGAGGGTGTGATTCGTAAATTTACAAAATATACTATAGTTTATCTAAAGGAGAAAACTTACAAGATTTTTTATTTTAGGCTAGCATCATTTAATCCACCCACCCGTCTGTTATTATTAGGATTGAACATACTTTTGGGTTTTGTAAAATTTTTTATCTTTATAAACTGTTCTTGCTTTACGTTTTTATTAAATTCCTTCATTATCATATATATAATTAAATTTAGTTGGTTGAATCTTTTAATTTTTTTTCACCTCAATAGTTAGATTTCTTTAATTTGATCGTCATATCATCGAGGTAAACATTTGATGAACTTAACATCGCAATGGTTATTTAAATCAGATAGAACTTTAAACTTAAGAAAACTAAAGTCAGACTCTAAACTTGATCTACCAAGTAAAAAGTCAAAGGTGATGAATTCAATTTTTCTAAGTGATACAATGAAAAAGATACTATTAGCTTTATTTTTTTAAGAAAATAAAAATGATATATTTTGTCTATAATGTAAAAGTAGTTGTTCTTGAGATAGGCTTCAATTAATTACTTTGATATATAATAACTTTGATATATAATAAAGATGGGAATAGGTGTCACAAAAGACATGAGAGTAGAGGGGACCCCACATTTTTTCTTATAATATCTCTGACAACTTTGTGATTAGCTTTACCCGTTTTAAAGAAAAAATAAATAACCTATTATAAACTTTTTCAAATTCTAGAATATTACCCTTGTAGGGTATGTATATTATATCTTTGCATATTCATTGCACAGGCCCACTACAATCATTGAGACCAATTTTTTTCGTATTTCTATTGTATTTGTACATGTACAAACAAAGTAAAATGTTAACCCAAAATGGATATAGTCTAGTTTTAAATTCCATTTCAAATTCGGTAGTTTAAAGCTTGAATTTACCTTTTATTAATGATTTAATTTGTTTATGTGAGACTAACTGTTTAGTTTTTTTTAAGAATAAACTCACATTGGATAGAATCTTACCTTCAATTCCATATTCAATAATTTAAAGCTGGATTATGACTTAAACAACAATAAGACTAAATATGTTAGGATATAGATAATCTAAATTTAGTACTTAAACCATCCCAAATTGGTTTGGATATAGATTTGGATTGGTTAAAGCTAAGTTGCCTCCACTCTCAAATTTGTAAAGGCCATTAAAAGGAGTTTATTCCAAATAATAAACACTAATTATGATCATGGTCAGGATTTAGACCAAAAGACAAGAAATAGCTAAGTGAAAATGGGTTGATTTTCTCTTTGAATGAATCATGTCTTAATTATAAAGACGACAAAGGTAACTAAGGAAAGATTTTAAAGCTCCTAGTTTAACTGAAATAAAATATAGTAAAATATGCTTGAAATATATAAAAGTGTGATATACAAGTTTCTTTTTTGTGGAAGTAAAAAAAAAAACGTATTAAATTAATCCCTGTCATTAAAAATATTCTTATATATTAAATTATAAATTAAAATATAATTTAGAGTTTTTAACGGTTGGATTTAAAACTATGAGAGCGTGCACTTCTATTTAGCCGCAGGTGATCCTAATCCAAAATGTAGAAAGAGGCCAGATTTGGCAGGGAGCATGAGTTAGCAGGGGTTTTGTTTGGTTTTGTTCAATGCTACAAAGAAAATTTATTTATATTATTACTAGTTATAAATAATATTTTAAAAGTTAATGAATTTTAACAATACAAAAAAATTATGAAAATATTTAAATCGAGCATTTTCAACCTTCCGAAGAAGAGCGAAAGGAATGTGATGGTTGACACGTGTCATGCATTTGAAAGGCAGCTTCACTGTGTTTCCTCAGACTGAGAAAGTGGAATAGTATGGCATTACTAGTCAGTCTCAGTCAAATTAATTTAATTTACCTCCTCACACATTCTCGCCTTTCTTTTTTACTGTGGGCCCTTCATCCATTATTCTTAACTTTTTTTCACTTTTTTTTTTTTCTGTAAACATTTCTAATAATATGTGACACTTTTATAATGGTATAAAGACAATATGAGCCGTTAGATCTTTTAATTTTTAATCAATGGACGAGATTAAATTCACCTTTTTCTTTTCTTTCCTCCATCATTTCCCTTTTTCTCCCTGCTCTCTCTTTTTCTCTTCCCATCCACCACAACGGCATCACCTGCAACCCTTCTGTTTATGCGCATTTCAGAATAGGTAGCATACGGCGAGGCCATAGGAGGCGATGGATGAGACCGGCGCCAGCGATTTCCCCTTCGACATCTCGCAAGGTCGTGGTCGTGAGTTTAATAATTAATATTAATAATAATAAATAATAATATTTTTTTAACAGCGGCAGAAATCACCTCCAACTGTGGTGACATATACACATATATGATGTTCACGGGCCGTCAAGCACGACAAAGGAAACTGTTGTCGGCAACAAGAAGAAGGAAGGATAAGAGGTAGGAAACATTGAGGGCAGTATGGGAAGCAAAGATAAAAAAGGAAAAAAAAAAGAAGAAAAACAAACCAAAAAGCTCGAACCTTCATGCTTATGCTTCCTCTTCTGTCACCAACATCACTGCACTTCTTACCTTACCTGCTTTTCTACCAGTGCAATGAAAACATAAACTGTGATCTTATTAATTAAAGCGTCAAAACATGCATAAGAATTTTAATACTATTTATAAAATTTAATGAAAAGATGCTTAAATTTTAAGAAAGAAAAGTTTTACCCCCTGTTCCCTTTATAGGGACCGAAACCTTGTGACTCCTCCTTTCCCAGAAATCAACCACCCAACCACAAAGACAGTGGTAATGGAATATCCATGTATGAAATTTCAAAATTGAGCTGTTAAGAAATCCTTTTACTAGAAACGCTTCCAAAATACCTTAATCAAACAAGAATTTGTTGATGGAACTATCTTTGTTTGAAGAAATCATTAAAAACATGTCACCTACACACATAATAACTCAAACACAGATATAATTAAACAACCATTCTCCACATAGTAATATAGAGAAATGCCTTAATGCACTTTTTGGAACTTCAAATAAGCAATGTATGTTCTTGTAAAGTTAGATTCTGCAAATATTTACTCATGTTTATTACATGGAGTACTCATGTTGATGCTTCTTACAGAGTCCCCTTGCAACAGTAAAAAAAAAAAAAGGTAAAACTGAAAGGGAAAAAGAAAAAGGGCTTGCTCTTATCCAAATATTTTGGTTATACTTTTAATTTTTTATTAACTTTTTTTTTTCAAAAAACTAAGTGCAAAATTTTTTATGGCTTGTCCTTGAGAAGAGAGGCTAATCCGGTGACCACTTTTGTTCCTCTCTCAACACTTCTCACTTTCAATGCAGGTGGCTGCCACGTCGGCGTCGCAACCGGTGGCAGGTTCCTCTCGCCACTGCAACATGTCTCCAACTCCGGCGACGATATTTTTTCGCCGAAGATCAGTTCTAATTCACCACAATCAGTCTCGGCCGCAGCACTGTCGCCGACGCTCAAGTTCTCCGTGGAGCCATTGTCGTTGGAGGAAGACGAAGGATTCGTCCTGGTCCAGGAGTTGGAGAGCCACTTGGCTAACATGTAGTCCGCCTTCCTCCAAGGGGGGACATGCATCCCTTTCTTCTTCAAGCTCTGCTTCGCTGCCTCCGACACAGAGGCGACGATCTGGCAGAGACGATCCGATTTCCCAACAAAAATGAACGGCAGGGATTGAAGAATCGCCTTGTAGGTTCCTGTGGATCGAGCTATGTCGAACTCCGATCGGAAATCGATATCAATTATCAGCCTCTCACCTTCAACAATCACATCGATGTATTCATATTCACCTGAATCAACATCCCAACAATCACTTCTCCACAATTATTTAAAAAAACCCAGGGTATTTTTTTTCAGAAAATTTGGGGAAAAATAAGTAAAATAGATTACCAGCAGGGAAGGTTGGGGTTTTGTCCCATTTAGATATGCATATGGAAGAATCGTAACCGAGAGACGAGAGGCTTTCGGTAACGATCTTCTTTAAATCGTCTTTTCGCTTGTAGACCTTGCTGTTCTTGTCAACAATCTTGGATGTGTCAGCTAAGAGGTTTCTCTCCACAGCACTCGCACAAGGAATCAAGCTCTGTGAAAAAGGAAAGTACATAATTCAAATTAAAGTGTTTGGATGAAGAGAAAATCCTGAACTAGCCACTTAGGTTTTGGCAATTTGAGGAGCTAGCTAGTTAGTTACCTTGAGTAAGTCACTGGCATCGCCGACCGAGCCAGAGGAAATAGATTCACCGAAGATGTCGAGTTCCTCGTCGGAGCTGTCGTTGTTGTTGCCGTTGAAGCAGTTGCAGCGGTTGCGACCACATTTTGCAGTGGCCGGTTTCTCGTTGCTCTCTTCTATGAAACTCTGCACCATTTTGTCCAAGCAGACGGAACTCGGCTCAAACTCCGCAGCCGTGTCTCTTCCGTTGGACTGAGGAGGCTCGCCGGAGGTGGGTTTATCCGAGGAGGAGGAAATCTTCAGCACATTTGAAAACTGACGGTCAAACACAAACAGCCTTTTGAAGCGCGACTTCAGCACCGGCTTAACAGGGTCGTTCCGAACCACCGGTAGCTTCTGTGGATCATCCAGATCATCAACATGGATGGGTTGGATCTTCATTGGAGGCATGAATGAGACAACAGAGAGGGAAAAAAATCTCAAGAGAGTAGAAATCTTCTGAAAACTTGTATCTATCTTTAAAACCACTCTATCATGTATGTTCCATTTTAAGGGAAGAAGTATCTAATAAGTTCTAGACTAGGAGAGTAGAGGAGAAGTTGGGAGACATTTGGAAATGAAGGTTTTCGTGAAAAACATGACTGCGATTATAAGAGAGACGTGCATTGTTCATAGAGAGAGAAGATAGTTTTGCCGGAATGTTCATTTCACCGGCGAGATCCCTGTCGCCGGAGGTGGATGAGGGTTTTGGAAGAGGAAGAGTGAAGAAGGTGGAAGAGTTAAAAGAAAAATCACCTGTGTATTGTTTGTTTGGGTTGTGGATTATTAGGTGTGAGTGAGGAAGGCATTGGTATTTATAGGAAAGAGGCTAAATTGGTGACATGGCATTATTTGCCACGTAGGATGTATGTGGAATGGATGATTTGGATAGCGAAGGAAATCACGGAGCACTTAGGTTGGTGACGCTTGTTGGGGAAGATTATCGTGCGCTGTACGCATTGGGGTTTTGTTAGGATTAATTACGGTGGTACCCGAATATTGGGTAGATGCCCCTCGTGTTCTGGGGTTATTGAAAACCGCCCCACTGTAGCACCATCGTGGGATTATGCATTAGTACATTATGTCTACCCAATTATTTCTTATTCTTCATTTTTAAATTTTAAATTCCAAAGGTAAAGACAAAGGAGAAAATTTGAAACCTGTGATGTGAACTGTGAGAAGGAGAATTTTTTCTCGTGAACTGTGTACCATCACCATACTATAATGCTCCATCAATAGAATAAGGCCTTCCCAAACATATTTTAAGAAATCGAAAGATTTTCCTGGGTTTATTTATTATTATTTATTTTCTCTTCATTGTAAATTATTCTCAAACTACAATTTTCAAATGTAAAAGGGAATGTGTTTTATTTTTCTATTTTCAATATTATAATATTTTTGCTCCAGAGTATTTTCAAGGTCATATTATTTTAAAGTTTCCTCATTTTTTTTTCATATTTTGTTTCAATATAAATATCACATCTTTATAATTTTTATTGATTTTAGTAAAAAAATTGTATGAAATACTCAAATTTTAAGCTTAAAAATGTGGATGCATTAGATGATGAAGAGATCATGTTAATGTCATGATGTTGAAGAAAGAAACACACTTTCACTAGATAATATTTTATTACTTTGTAATACACTGAAAATAAAATTAAAATAAGAGATGGTGTTATTATTTTGTTAAGCTTGGGACAAAGAGTAATGTCTTCTTATAAAAGCTATAGTGCCCAATAGAGTAACAACTAATTCATGGGAATTGAACTAGAACTGTCAATAATTGTGAGCTATTAGTAAATTCTTTTAACAAAAAGCGAAAAATAATTGAAGTAATTTTAAAAATAAAATTATTTGTGTATAAGTTATATACCAATTTTAATCATTTTTATTAGAAAAGTTAATATATAAGATCTAATCTCTCCAAATATTACCAACTCAAATACATAGAAACTAACTTACACATGAACTAATCTTCTAGTTTTTATTATCTAAATAAATTACTACCTACAAAAATTGCAAATTATTTTATTATTATAATGATGAATTTTTAAATAAAAATTAATATATCATATAACTATTCTTTATAACCATTTTATTATAAATTTATTTTTTATTTTGATAGAAATTTACAAAATGTACTTATTATATAATTACAACATTATAAAATTATTAGAAAATATTTTTGTATATTTTTTTATAATTTTTAAAAAATTTAATAATATTTTTTTTAATTAAATTTTTATTTTTATTTTTGTTATTATAAAGAAAAGTTAACATACATATGTCTGTGCACGTATTTCTACTGTCATATTTTTTATTTTATAAATTATGACACATAATGTGTGGAAAATTTGAAATGTTAATTTACATTTTCGTTTTTATAATTATAATTGTTGAATTATTTTATATAATAATTACTCTTGAATGGAAAAATGCATATTTTATTTCAGTTTATAGATTATATGCGTCATCAATTTATCAAAGGCTCTTTGTTGTAAAAAAAATCTTTTAAAATAAAACTAAATTAATAGTATTTTACTTGAAATTATTTTTTAACGAAATATTTATATGTTTTAATATTAAACATGTGACATAAATAAATAATAACAATAATTTAATATATTATTAAATTTTAATTTATTTAATTATGTAATTCAGATGTGTATGTGTAATGTTTGTGGAGAGTTTTAAATTTAAATGGATGGTGGCAGTTGTGTTTAAGTTGTAGGCTAGGAATATTATTTATGGGTGGTGCATATAATAAGAAGTATTGGTCTTTACAGGTGAGTTTAGTAAAGAAACACATATTAATTAAAAAAAATCTTTTTGTTCTTGCCGGTTGACTCAGCTACCGTTGACTTCAAAGGCAGATGGTGGCTCCTCCTATTTCTTGGTGGTTTGCTCTCTCTTTAGGTAGCTAAGAGTGACTCCATTGAAACAAAGGGGTCATACCTGTTGATTGCACTCCGACAATCAAGTCAATACTGGTTAAGAAATAGTAAAGTATGTAAAGCAGTTTCAGTCTTAGAAACGACGTACCTTCTCTAGGATTCTTACCACCCTTTATATAGGTTGTATCTAGGTCAACTCTCTGTCCCATGAGGATATTTCCTTAAGTGGAATTAGGGTTACTGGTGAGGCATCCTGTGATGCGTTGCACAAGCTTAGCGCAACCGCGACACAAGACTTGCCTCTTCTAGAGTGCAAAGTCTGGAACAGTATGGCCACTAGGGTACCAACTCATGTACCAGCGCTGCGTGGTCATCTTTGTTCTATGGGTGCCCTAAGTATTCATGTGTCATGCATGTAGTCTATCCTTGGAAACCCTAACCCTAATGGGCCTTAGTGCCTCCAAGGATTGTTTACTTGTGCTAGACCTGAACGTGCTATACACACCACATGCATGAATCCTCTCGTGACTTAGGTCCTTTTGATATCTTGGTGTTAACTCGTATTATTTCTGGGACCCTGCTCACGTGGCCCATTAATGTGTTTGAGCCACCAAGGTCCGATGTGCCCAGCTGATATCGACCTCTCCGATGTCGATGTCCGAGGTCTGGCAGTACACCTTCTAATTAAAAAAAAAAACACTTATTCTTCTTCGTTATTTTTTAATTCTCCCTTTGAAATTTTAAAATTTCAAAACTCTTTCTTCCTTCCTTTGTGAAAGTAAAGGCTAGCAAAAACAAATATAGAATATCAATTTTGAATTTTGAAATTTATCTCATCTTCTATACTTGCATGACTTGGAGGTTTGTGGATTGGATGGAATTGAGTTTGAGGTTGATTTTGAAGTGTTTGAACAAAGAGTTTCTTTAGTATTTTTAAGTTTTTTTTTTAAATTTTTATTGTTCAGTATAAAGTGAGAAAAAATACATTTGTTCTAATTTGTAATTTAAGTTATAAGTGATAATTTAATTGTATGTTTAGTTACACTTATTGTGTGAAAGTTTTAAGAATCAAATTTTGAAATTTTTATTGTGTTATATATATACTTAATAAAGTAGGATTCAATGGTGATTATTGAGTGTTTTGTTTATCTTAACAATTGATGAATTAAAAGTTTAGAATGTTATGAGATTTAATATAAATGAATATATGATTAGAGTTGAGTGATATGTTAGGTATCCTTTGTGAAAGTAGAGGCTACCAAAAACAAATATAGAATATCAATTTTGAATTTTGTCATAGATAATCACCTTTCTAATTTTTTTAAAAAATTTATCTCATCTTTTATATTTGCATGGCTTGGAGGTTTGTGGATTGGATGGAATTGAGTTTGAGGTTGATTTTGAAGTGTTTGAACAAAGAGTCTCTTTGATATTTTCAAGTTCTTTTTTTTTTTTAATTTTTATTGTTCAGTATAAAGTGAGAGAAACTACATTTATTCTAATTTGTAATTTAAGTTATAAGTGATAATTTGAGTGTATGTTTAGTTACACTTATTGTGCGAAAAGTTTTAAGAATCAAATTTTAAATTTTTTATTGTGTTACATTATTAATAAATTAGGATTCAACGGTGATTATTGAGTTTTCTTTTTATCTTAATAATTGATGATTTAAAAGTTTAGAATGTTATGAGATTTAATATAAATGAATACACGATTAGAGGTGAGTGATATGTTAGGTATTCTTTATAGTTCTATGATGACTTTTTACGGCAAGTGCACCACGTTTGTCAGAAGTAATAATCGTCCCTAAGGATGGATATCAATCCCACAAGGAACAGTGAGTTATCGAGTACAATATTAGCTAAATATAACAATAAAACAATAAAAAAAGTTTTAAAGTGATTGTGTTGGCACTGATCAATATAAGAAAACAAACAAAAAATTAGTTGCTTCAATTGGAAAAATAGGGATTAGGTTTCATCTCTCACACTCTCATGTATTTTGATTAGCATGTTAGTATTGAGTTCTTTGATTGAAATTGATGCCCGTAGAAAATTCATTTATATTGATCCCTCGCATATAAAATCCTTAAGAATGTTTCCTAAATATCGATCCCTCGCATATTTATAAAAACAACTTAGAATCACACCCAGACGTTAATGACAATTAACATTTCAAGTCTATCCCTAACACTCAAATATGTTAAGTATTGTTGTTTAGGTCCGAACCCAAAAAATACCTCCCAGACAGATTTAAGATTCTCAATTTGTCATGGAAAGTTAAAAGTAAAACAACAATACCAATAATCAATCAAGAACTGAATATTAATATATAAGATATCACCTCAATACATAAGAGTTTAAACAGATTACTCTCAATCCCAAATGGTAGAATTAGTCACGCATACTTCTAGCACCTTCCATTCACCCAAATGGGTTATAATTCACTCTATGATGTTTTCCTCTCAATTTGGCACACTAGGGTTGAGCCTCTAGCCCCCTATTTATCCTAGTTTTCTAAGGTCAGGTCACTTCCTGTGTCGCGCTAATGGTTTAAGTGATAAAACATAAAAAAAGAAAAAAACAATCTTTCTTTGCATCTTTTTTCATTCTGGGACCTTGCAGCTTTCTCTTTTTAGATCAAATTATTCTCCTTTACTCCAAATCTTCAATCCTCCCTAAAAATTGCAATTAACATCAAATTTGGGAATAAAATGCTCTTATTCAAATAAAGCTCATAAAAAATGTAAAAAGGTATAAATTCATAAATCAAGGATTATTTTATATGTAAATTAGCAATAAATCCTCATAAGTGCCTATATTTTAATATGAAATATTACTGAAATTAGACACTTATCATTATACCAAAGATTAAAGCATACAGAGGGAACTAGAGAATTAAACTAGGGCAAAAACTTTCTCGTTGTATTATTCTAAAACCATATCACCTAAATATTTCTGGAGTTACACAGTCTTGGGCCTAAATGAGAGCCCATTTGCTAACAAAGGTAAGTGTGAGTTACATTACACAATCTTTCATCCACTGAGGTTGCTCCTTCTGTCTAATGGGCATGTCTGTGTTGTGTGGATGACAAGAGTATGTTGGCACAATAGATAAGAGATTTTGGTTTCGATTCAAGGTGTATGAAGGATGTCTAGGGTGGTAGGGGGTGGTTGACTATAAAATGCGCGGAAGGGGGATGTGCCAATGGCAGAGTGGTACGAAATGTTGTACCAAAGTTCAGCTAGATGGAGGTATTGATACCATGAGTGGGGGTGGTCACTGGTGAAACATCGTAGGTAAGCTTCTCATCATATGTTGAGGACTTCTATTTGACCATCTGTTTGAGGATGGTAAGATGAACTAAACTCCAATGTTGATTCCCAGGCTTTGAACAGGTTGCACCAAAAGGTGTTAATGAAAAGGGGATCACGTTCATAGATAATGGATTTGGGTGAAGGTGACACATGTCGCTGGAGAATCTGCGAGCAAGGCTCTAAGCCGTGTAGTGAGTGGGTAATGCAAGGAAGTGAGTATATTTGGTGAGATGATCACAAATTACCCAAATTACCGTTTGGCCAATCGATGATGGTAAGTGAGTGAAGTCCATAGATCATTCCATACTTTATTTAAGAATGGGAAGGTTTGAATTAATCCAGTTAGCTTTTATGGCAGGTATTTGTTATGCTGACATGTGGAGCAGTGTTGAAGGAAGTGTTTGACATTTTGGGTCCATCCTGACCAGCAAAAGGAAGTCGATATCCTTGGTATTGTGGGTTTCAGGCTGGAATATCCCATTGTTTGTGGAATTCGTTAATGATGCGGTGGAGGAAGTAGTTAGTTGTTGGGAGGAAAATTTGATTGTGAAAGAATAGCAAGCCCTGATGAGTGGAGAATTGATTTCGCAGTGGCTGATTATGAATATAAGTCTGAATGATTTGATGACCTTCGCTTATGGAGAAGAGCTGTTGCAATTCTTTGAAAATGGCTAGAAGGGGTGATGAATTGACAAGCATCCGGGTGGGTAGTGATGATTCCTAGCCTAAGAGGAAGTATGCAACTACGTTTTTTTTGTTAGGTTTGTATATGATCTGAAAATCGTACCCCTATAGTTTAGCTATCCATTTATGTTGTTTTGGAGTTTGAATTGTTTGAGTGAGGAGTGTGTTTAGACTTTTTTTCTTTGTAGAACTTTTAAAGTGATATCCCAACAAGTACTGACATAATTTCTTGATGGCTTATGTGATTGCATACATTTCACGCATATACACGAATGTTGCTTGGAGGCAGGGACACACTTTTTTGTTGAAGAAGGAAAGGAGGTGATTGGCCTGGCTAAGCATGACACCTATAGTGACTACGAAGGCATTTGTTTCTACAATGAAGGGTTGAGGGAAGTTTGGAAGACGTAGAGTAGGAACCTGTACCAATTGTAATTTTAATGTTGTTAAAGCTTGATGTGTTGTAAGGGTCCCTGCAAACTTTTGATAGTTAATAAATTGGTGAGAGGAGAGGCGAGAGTGGCACAGTGTGATAAGTGCTAGATTTCAGTAATATTTCATATTAAAATACAGGCACTTATGGATATTAATTCATAAAATAACCATAATATAACCCCTAATTTATGAATTTAAACCTTTTTACATATTTTGTTTTTATAATTTGAATTAGAATGATTTATTTCCAAATTTGTCTTAATTTCAGGATTCTAGGGAAGAATGGAGATGAAAGAGCAAAAGGAAATTAGACAAAGCTAAAAAGAGAAAACTGAAACGCACCAGCACTCGCCCAAGCCAGAAGCTTCCAGAGGATCTCACCCAAGCGAGATCACTCCAGTGATGTTGGGCCTTTTTTCGTGCAACTCGCCCAGGCGAGTCCAATCACGTCTAGATGATAAGTCACTTAGCTCAAGCCCAACTAGGTTAAATATGAGGTGTGAGACACAATCCTAGACATTCATTGGGAGAATATGAGGTGGTAGAAAATCCTAGAGGAGACAACCGTCAAGGAGAAACATTGTGGATCTTCTTTTCTTACTCTCCATGCTTGTAATAGTCAACATGAGTGACTAATTCTACCATTTGGGGATTGGAAGCAATATGTTCAAACTCTTATATATTGAAGTGATATTTAAATATAATATTCTATTCTTGATTGATGATTGGTATTGTCATTTTATTTGTAATTCTTGTTTCTATGATCTAGATCCTTAGATTTTACTGGAAAGTACTTCTAAGTTTTTGACACAAATGATAATTCTTAACATATTTGAATGCTAGGAATAGATTTGAAATGTTAATTGCTTTCAATGTCTAATCGTAATGATAAGAAGTTTTATAAATATGTGAGGAATTGATATTTAAGAGACTCTCTTAATAATTTTATATGCGAGACATCAATATAAATGATTTTTATATGACCATCAATATCAATCAAAGGATAGAATATTACCATACTATTCAAAATACAAAAGAGTAAGAAGGATGAACCACAATCCCAATTTTCTCAATTGAATCAACTATTTACTTTATTTTTATTTAAGTTTCATGCAAACTATTGTCAATATCAAATCAAATCAAATTATTGTAAATATTCTTATTCTTAGTGAATGTTACTATAAGGATTTTAAACAATTGTTCCTTGTGGGTTCGATTTTCGTCCTTAGGGACAAATTATTACTTCTGACTAGGTACACTTACTGTAAAAAGAGTCATCACAGTGGCGAACAAATTTCCTACAAAAACCAGTGAGTGAACATGGTTGAGGCCAATCAGTGATAGCTTTTACTTTGTCTGGATTAGAGGCAACTTCTGTAGAGGAAATTATATGGCCCAAATAGCTAACTTTTATGATAGAGAAATTGCATTTAGACAACTTAGCGAAAAATTGTTTTGTTTCTTAAAAATCTAGAACAAGTTCTAAATTAATTAGATGATCCTCAAATGTAGGACTCTAAACCAGTATGTCGTAAAAAAAAGACTAAAACAAATAGTATGAGATAGGTTGTAGAAGGTCATTCATAATTGTCTGAAATATGGAAGACGTATTGGTCAAGCCAACAGAGGTTCTGAAACCTATTTTGTGAGTATCCTCTAGGTTTAGTCTAATTTGGTGATACCCTGAGTATAAATCAATCTTAGTGAAAACTGTAACTGGACCTAATTCATTTAGCAATTCATCAATGGTGGGTATGGAGAATGGTCACAAATGGTGAATGCATTTAGGGTTCTATAGTCCACTCAAAATCGCCATATGCCATCTTTTTTTTTATGTGTAGAACTGGGGAGGAGAAAGGGTTGAAACTAGGTTTGATGAAACCTTCCTAAAGCATCTTTCCAATAATGCGTGATATGATATTTTTTTAGAATGGTGGTATGGATATGGTTTGACATTAACACGGTAGTGTTGGGGAGGAAATAGGTGTGGTGGTCATGGGGACGTTATGGTGATAAGCCATGGGGTGTCTTAAATATAGATTGGTATTGGCATGAGATGCATTGTATGTGAAAAGGTAAATGATAAAGTGGGGAAAAGGGTGTTTGTAAGCTAGATTCGAGTGGAAGAGAAGATGGAGAAATGGACTCAAGAGAGAGTAAATGTAGGGAACTGGTGTTGATGGTAATATTTGGCAAAATTGATGATAAATAGCTTAAGTTGGTGTAGGTGTTGGTGTGGCTTTAAGGGTGATTTTTTTGTCAATGTGATTGAAGACAATACTCGAGATGGAAAAATATGCTTGAATAGGACCCAAGGTTCACAACCATTCGATTCCTAAAAGTAAGTATGCTCCTTCTATAAGTAAAAGGTAAAATGAGATGGTGAAAAGAGAGATTTGGAACAAATTCCCTAACAAGTGATGAAAGTTCCATTGCCAACCATTATTTTGAAAGATGGGTTGGTTTGGATGGGTAGATGTAAATGGTGTGCAATTCGGGGTTGCAATATATTGTGAGAGCTTCCTAAATCAATAAGAAAAGTGAGTGGTAAGTTGTGGGTGACACTTGTGAATTTTAAGGTTTGAGAAATTTAGTGAGGGCGTGTGGTGATAAGTGAAAATGGATTATGTCTTTTGTGTGGGTAGAGTAGGTGGGGTCTTTGTTAAGCTCGAGAGAGGTCTTTGTGACCTCTAGAAGTAGTAAGAACCTTGAAGAGAAACATATGTGAATGGGAATGACTTTCTCGTCATAATTATAGCACAATCCCAAGGCATGATGTTCCTTAAGTTGGGTGGGGTTAAGGCGTTTAATGGGAAGAGTAAGAGTTGGTCTAGGGGTAGGGTGAGGACATGGAGTGGTGATGGTAATGTGGTTAAATGTAGGGGATTGTAGGTGGGGGTAAGAGTTCTTGGTTTTTGAGTCATGAATTTTTCTTCTGAGTTTAGCAAGGCCAATAGCTTGAGAAATAAAATATGGGTTGAGTACGGTGAGTTCTCTACGAATCTCAGGGTTACAACCTGATATGAAGCAATTTAGGATGGTTTAAGGGGATAAACCGTGGATACAGTTGTGTATTACTGAAGTTTAAAGAGCTTTGTTTGGTGTAGGAAGATGGGTCAAAACGTAGTTCTAAGACACGGTTAAAAAGGGTCAGTCTGTTTGTGGTGCAGCCATTTGAACCAACTAAGAGCCTCTCCTTTCATGTGAAATGGAACCATAGATAATCGTTTTTCATGAGATATGTTTAAAAATCAAAATATTGTTTTGCTTGAAATAACCAGGCAAGTGGGTCTATTCCTTCAAAAAATGTGAGGTGCAGTTTAGGGGGTCTTATAATGGGTAGAGGTGGTGATTGAGTGGTGGTTTACTCTTGTGTAAGGATAAATGATGAGGAAACAAGAGGGGGGATAGAGGAAACCTGGTCCATTAACGACGTAAGAAAGGATTAGAAGAGCTCATTTTGTGCTTCAATATTGGTCTGTCGAGTCACATTGGCCTCTTATTGGGTTTGGATGGTTGCGAGGTGGTCTTGGATAGCTTGAAGGATGTCTTCCCGGTCTTTGGATTGGGATTTAGGAGGAATGAAGTAGGTAATGAAAGCACTAATGCTAGGTATTCACTACAGTTCCACCAATGATTAACGCATACGGAGGGAACCAACGAATTGAACTAAGGTAAAAACTTTCTCATTGTATTATTCCAAAACCATATGATCTAAATAGGTGATATTTATGGGGTTACATAGTCTTGGGTCTAAACGATAGCCCATTTGCTAACAGAGATAAGCCTGGGTTACATTATATAGTATTTCATCCACTAAGGTTGCTCCTTCTGTCTATTGAGTTTGTTTGTGTTTTTGGGTCGTGTCCTAACACGATGTATTGTTATTTATCGTTGGTATATGCGTAGTTTTTCCTTAAGCACATGTTAAATCAAATTTATGTTTTGAAATTGATCTTAGTAAGTCCATGTTTTGTTAACTTGGTGCTTCAATATCATATTTTAAGCAAATGACTTTTTGGACATGGCTTGGGAGTTGTTTTATTTCTTTTATCTTGTTAGATGGAATGATAATAGAGTTGACGATATTTGATGTAAGTTTTATCTTTTTCAAATGAGAGTTCGTTGTTATGTTCTTTACTTGATTAATGGTAATTAAAGTTAAGTGAAGTAGGGAAATGTAGTACCTTTATCAAATTTTGAGATTTTTGAGTTGTTGATATTTGCATACATGGTTCAAGTGAGGAAATTATAGCTAAAGTAATATTTAGATCGAGATAAATTAATCTTAAATTTGGTGATTCCTACTCAAATAGGAGATTATTAATCAAGTAATAGTCCACCTAAGAGAATTGTTGGTTAAGTTCTTAAACTCTTACTCAAACTAGTGTAAGGATCTCGTTAAAATGATACTCATTAATAGGTTATAGGGTGATGCATAGGCTCACCCCAAGTTTGGCTCACAAAATGCGGGTCATTTTTTTGGCTCTTCCCACATAGAAAATGAAGGTTGATTTTATTAGCCCGCCCCACATATGGGCTAGCTCGCGGGCCATAAGAAATACTTTTATAAATTAATAAAAAAATTAAATATAAATTTTGAATAAATTTATTTTTTGTTTATTAAGTTGTTTTTTTCTTATTTAGATGGATTAAGTAAATAGTCTCACATTATTATTCTCACGATACATGAGTAATATTCTAATTTGAAAAATAATATAAAATAACATATATATAATACTATATTTAAATTTTATTATAAAAAAAGACTAAGGTTTGACTATTGAATTCAACATTTGATGAGCATTGAAACCTAAACAATCTATGCATTTTAGAAAGACAAAAAAATACTATTAAATAATTAAAAACCACTATCAAAATTTGGAAGGTGTTATGTAGCAAAGACTATAGGACTGCCCCAACAGAATTTCTAATAGAGTAAGTTCACTTTTGCTCTTCTCTTTTGAGTCAAATTTTGAACTTTTTAGGTTTGTCTCACTCTAGGCTTTGCATGTGACTCTTTTAGCTTCATGATTAGTCTCTGTTAACTTAGGGTCCTAGTGATATAGTTAGAGTTTTTATCAGGACTTTGTGATGCAGGTTAAGCTAACCTTGAACAATTTTAGGATTTGGAGCTCGTAGTGAGCATTTGCTCAAGTTCAGGTGAGAGAAGCTAGTTTTAATTTATAATATAACCCTAGGTTAGAAGATCTAGATGTGAGGGTGACGTGGTCACCAGTTCCAAAATTTGTTTGCAAGATTGATTGTTTATGAGTTATGTAGGGTATTGTTTGAAATAAAATGTGAATATGTTGATTTTGATATGGATGATTTATGGTAGATGTTTTTGTTTGAATCTGAAAACTTTGTTTATTTGTATAATTGATATAGTGTATGTTACAAAGTGGACTTTAAGCCTAACTCAACCCCATAAAACCGGCTCATAGGGTTGAGGTTTGCACCCACTTATATACTATGAAAGACTCTCATCTCTAGTCGATGTG
>Ga0123342_1000796_pt1 | contig 51395 bp, 19 predicted proteins | sample Turbeawhitnodule_FD_89960 | JGI IMG/M metagenome (GOLD analysis project Ga0123342, IMG submission 89960) | Root nodule microbial communities of legume samples collected from Mexico - Turtle bean Mexico white nodule | ecosystem: Host-associated > Plants > Roots > Nodule | place: Mexico: Nepantla...
AAATAAAAAAAAATATATATATATATATATATATATATATATATATATATATATAAGGAGTTAAAAAACGGCATAGCTTAACAAATTTGTCTCCATCAAATTGGAAATTCCAATTGATATTCATTTAAAATCGACTTCATTACACAGCTTAATTACTACTTTTTATCTTTATTAATTTTACTATCTAAATTTAAAAATTATATTTTTTACCTTTCTGTCAATTAATTACCAAATTATTATTAGTTTGCTAATGTGATCAATCTGAGTTGGTTTTCAACCCAGAATATTAATTTACTTTATATTTTAAATTATACATTTCTTTACTAAATTTTTACAATTTTATAAATTTTAGTGTTGATTTTTTCAATCGTGACCAAATAAATATTATTATTACTTTGCTTGAATCTCATATTGAGCATAAAATGACGTTATTATTAATTATATAATTATATTGTTAAATTGATAAAAATATTATATATATATATATATATATATTTTTTTTTTATTTTTTTTTAAATTAACTATTTTAGATTTCTTCATGTTTCTCATTGAATTTTTCCCCCTCCTCTAAGTTCTTGTCTACTAACTTTAATTTTGGCTGAACTATAATCTTAACACTTTTCCAATTATTCTTTATAATGACTAATAGAAAATATAGAAAAATTAATAGTTAAAATTTTAGTAATTAATATTAAAAAATAATTTATAAATTTTATTAATAATAGAAATTATTTTAGTGTATTTAAGTTATTAAATCTTTTAATAAGATTCATATTTTCATAGGATTAATATTTTGGAAAAAAACTTGTTGTAATACATTTCATTCCATAAAAAAAAACTCAAGTATTCAACTCATTTATGTTACATTTGAAAATAAGGTATAACTACATGAATAAAGGTGTTTCACAAACTATTATCACTTAGTTTGTCATTCATCAAGATTTTTAACCATTCATAACAATATATTATCGTTTAATTGATTTCATAAACGTTTAGATAATTCATTATATCTAATTCATTAAACAAAGTTACGTAATCAATTTAAACATCGTCTATTCGCCTAATTGATTAGAAATAAATTATTATTTTAAATAAAATAATATTTTTAACCCTCATTGCTACATTAATTTAATTGATTATTTTTTAAATAATAATCATTTAAACGTCCATACATGTATTAAAGTCACTCAATATAATCAACTATTACTTATAATATTTTTTATTTGCTTTTTATGGTTCAAAATAGATTCCAAAAACATGAAATAATAAATTATTTGTAGAATATAATAGATTATTTTGTTTTTCGTTTTTGTTATTAATATTTTTCTTAAAGATTCACGAAGGCATAGCCAAAGATAAATTACTCAACATTCCAAAGCATTTAAAGAAATGAATTTATACATTTAAAACATGAGAATAATCCATTTTATCACAGTTAGATTGTCATATGATAAAGCATCCAACTTGATAAAAAAGAAAAGGAAATCGTTTTTGTTAACATGTGGATTTTAGTCTATTTCTCCCATATTTTTGTATTTTTTTTTATCTTTTTTTAATAATGATTTTTTTTATGTGATGGTAGATGATTGTTGTTACTTGAGATGTGCTGAAATGTCAAGTTGCATAGTAATGCCTAATATGAAAATTTTTATAAAAAAAAAGAAAAGAAAAGGGAAACTCCTCCATCTCTAGTAGATCTTTAGGTAGTGAACAATTATGGGTTTAAGTGTTGATGCCAAAACTTTATGGAAACACATTAAAAACGAAGAGATTAATTAAATTTAAGAGTGATTGAAAAATAACTTTAAGAAATGAAAAAAAAAATATTATTCTTCCTCTCCATCCTCTTTATTGAACTTTTTTCTAGAAAAAAACATGGAAGTTGCAATTGGTGGCAGAAGATGCAATAACACCCTTTCTTCCTATGCCTAATTCATGTTTTTTCTGGTGCAAAAATGGAACTTGAAAGGTGAAAGTATCCCTATATATTGGTCATCAAACTATAGGAATGTTTGGATACAAAATTTGGCCAATGGATTTTCTGGCCCTTCCAAAGGTAAAAGGGTGATAAGAGGCATATATTCTTAGTAAAAGGTACACATACAAGAAAATGGTTATTAACATTAATTACTTTTTTTTTAATTTAAATTTGTTTCACACAATGTAAACTTTTATGTAGATTAACATGGTGTAATATAGAATTATAGAATGCAATTTAACTTTGTTATGATTGGTTTTCTATATTCATTGTCATTTCTATTAAACCCTAAACTTTTCATAGGGTAATTATAATAAAGAAACATATCTAATAACTAATTTGTTTTTTTTTTCGAATTAAAATAAACAATTGCTAACCTATACAGAAATACTAATATTTATTTAATTATTAAGTTGGTATTTTTACTATATTACGAACATGTTTAAAGTGATAAAGTTAATCGATAAAAATGTTTAAAAATAGATTATTAAGTTAAATAAATTTGTTGTACAATTCATTTTGCATATAACATTTTTTATTATAAAATATTTACATGTTATGACTATCTACAATGTAATTAAATGAATAATTTTTTTTAAAATGTATAAATAAATATAATGGTAAATTTGTACCATTCTTTTCATGTTTTGACAATATTAAATAATTTATATTTTTTCAAAAAATAATTTAAAAAATATTTGAATTAATTCAAATTTACATAAAAATATTTCATATTTTATTATTTAAATATTTTTAAATAAAGGGTAAATTTGTAACTAACATTTTACCGCTTTCAAAAAATAAAAAATCTTTCACAATTATTATATCACTTACAAATTTCAATAAAGATTCATCACAAATTTATACTCGAATCCAAGCACACTTAATCTCTCAAATCCTCTCACAATCACTTCATAATCGAAACTCAACTAGACGTTTCAATGACGTTTCAATGTATATTTAAAGTGTCATTTACTTCCACTCTTAAAATCAAATCATAAATCTTAAACTTTTAAACGATGTGGGATATACAAATTGAATTCTAAGAGTTCCGGAATCACGTTTTTAACGGCGGAAAACACTGTATACATGAATGAAGAAAGATGATATTTTGTCACCTTATAGACATTATGGAGCCAATTGTCCACCTTTTATTCTTGTGGCTCTCCCGTGAGTCATATCTATCAAATTTTGATTTTTGTGGTGCCAAATAAGGAATGGATTGTGTGGTACTGCTTCATATTGGGCACCACTGCATTTCTTTTTAAGAGTTTGGAAGTTCTGAAACCAGCGACTTGCTTTTTCTATATCCCTAAAATTATATAAATGATTTGTTACTCAAGTGTGATATGTATATGTTTTTTTCGGAAATTTATAAGTCCATTTTATTATTTTTAAAATAATCAAAAGTTGGTATTTTATAAAATTTAATGAACATATATATAGAGATTAAATATAATATTAGAGCCATTTAATTCTATTACAATTTCCATAAATGATTCAACATTTATTTGAATTTTGAAGCTGAAAACTATTTTCTGACCGTATGAAGAAATGAATAGAAAAATAATATTGATGGGTGCTTAATAAATATTGGAAAATTAAATGATGTATGTTACTTATTTTGTTTATGAGGTATGGTATATTTTTACCACGACTTACTCAAAAACAAATTATTTGTTAAAAGTCCTAAACTATGTTGTAAATTGGATCATATAATTAGAAAAATTAGTTTAGTAATGAATTTGAGCATGCAAAATGTCATTACAAAAAATTATTAAATAAAAAATCATTTTAAAGATAAAAGATAACTAGTTATTATATTGATTAAATTATATATTATTTCAAAAACTATAAATATTGGTATTTAAAATAGTTTTTATTATTAATAAACTAGTTTTTAATTTTGTATATAATTAGTTATAACTTTAGAATCTAAATCTATTATAAATTTTATTAATAATAAATATTATTTTAAATATTAATATTATTTTAATTTATAAAATAATATATAATTTAATCAATATATTAACTAATTATTTTAATTTTAAAATTTGTTTATATTTAATAACTTTCTTGTTGTAGCAGTGTATGATATCATGTATAAGTTAGAATGTAGCTGAGAATATGCATAAAACTTAATAACTTAATGAAATCTTACGAATAATATATAAGATAGTTTTTAGTATTTAATAATTTTGGAAGAAAAATTTAGTGAATGCAAATTTTTGAAACTTTCACTAAGTTATGTAGCTTAGATATGCAAGCATTATTTAAGTATGATTGAATAGAACTTTTCAATCCATAAAGAATCTGTAAAATTACTAATAAATTAAAATAATGTGTGAAATAATTTATTATGCATTAGTAAAATATTAAATGGTTGATTATATTGCTTAGATTGAACGCTAGGGGGACTGCGATCCTGGAGTAAAATGTACACAGTAAAATACATACACTGTACGTACATCTTAGTAAATTATTATTTTAATTATATTTATTTTATTTTTTTTAATTTAAAATATTATTATATTATTATAATTGGTTGTGAAATGTATATTGTTTACTGTTTCAATGTCAAAATAAACTTTTCCTTGTTTATATTGTATGGTTGAAAGAAATTATAACTTGTGGGTGACAAATTAATAACTACATTTTGTATTAACTTGAACATAATTATCGTATATGATAAATATCAAAAGAACGTTTAGAAAGAGTATAAACATATATAATTAGAAATGAACAGGGATATGAACCTTCACATGCCAAAATAACTTATCTCAACCTGAATTTGATAAATTAATAATATGTTGGACATGATGTGCCTAGTATATACTTATATTAAGAAAAAAAAACATTTTATATTTAAAGGAGGAAACAACTAAGTTCGTTTACTCATAAATAATGTGAACTTTATGTTAAAAGAAATACAACTTTCGAAAACATGCACATGAGATTTTCCTTATAGCATATTATTATAAAAAATTATTAAATAAAAATTAATTTTTAAAAAATAAATAATTATTTTTTAAATCAATTAAATATTATTTTAAAAATTAAAAATATATTTAAATAATTTTTTATTATTAAAAATTTATAAACTAATTTTTAAATTGGTATATAATTACATTATTTAGAAAAAATATTACAGGTGCGTGAGATAACATATTATGGGTGGTTCGATAACGGCCCGATAGGAGTGACCTAATAAGCCCAACAAACACTCGTTAAGATAGACTCGAAAATGAATCTGATATCATATTATGAAGTGAATTTTAAGTCTAACTCAACTTCATAAAACCGACTCATAAGATGAGGTTTGCATCCATTATATACAATAAATTATCCTCATCTCTAGTCAACGTAGATTATCTCCAACAAAACAAAGGAATATTTGATGAATTAACTTTGTTATCGAAACTTTCTTTTCTATTTAAAATTTTTGTCTGAAAAAAGAAGTTGGCAATTTATGCAAGTAACTCCCTAGTACACGTTGTCCTGAAGCTTGGGACATTATCCCAATAATTGATCCCGTGATACATGTTTGCCACCTTTCTCTGAAAAATTCCGCAACGCTTTATTGTTAAGGGTCAAGATACTGTTGATGAAGAAATTAAAAACAGTAGAGTTTAGAAATATATTTCAAATGATGAATGATATATTGACAGTCATTTTTTTAAGTCTCATTTAACAATTAATAATTATATTATTTTATTAATTAAATATAATATTTTACTATTAAAAAAGGTTATAATGAAAGTTAGATAAAAATAAGAGTTTCAAAGTTTTACTTTTCATTTCAAAATGATGTTTTCCTCTTAACAAACATGTGAAATGAGCTGGGCGGAGGCACGTCTAGTTCCTGTTACATGTGGAATTCAAAGAAAGTGTCCCTACAGAAAAAAAGACACTGTCTGGGAAATAATTTTGGGTAAGTAAAAAAAAAAAAAAACATATAAAAGAAATATAAAAGAAAAATGGTGAATTGATTAAATAACTTTTTTTTTTGGTATTTTGAGTCTTTTTTCTTCTTTTATTTTTAGTTTTGGAATTTACGTTAATAAAGTTAGGATTAATTTGATGGTAGATAAAAAAAGCAATGGTTTTACCAAAAAATATAGTTGCTTCAAGTGAAGTGAAAATATGGATTAAAAATATAAATTATTTTATTTGATATGTGAGATTTCGTGTGGAAACGTGTGATAATATACTATCTCTTTCTTCTTCTTTTTGCCTAGAAGGAATTAAAGAAATAATGGAAGTGAGTTTGCATAAAAATTAAAAATAAATTTATTTTTTAAGTAATTAATATGAAATGACAAAATATTGTATTGTATTAATAAAATAAGATATATTAAATAAGGGTAGAATCGGAAAAAAATTGTATATACCAAAAAAGTTATAATAGAAAATCATCTTTATATAAATAAGTATAGATTATCACAAGAATTATATACAACTTTAATAATTATCAAAGCATTATTTTATATTTTTTTAAATTCCCATTAACATGTATGTGCTCAAATTAAGTGTATTTTTTAATTGATTAAAAACTACGTAATATAAAAAAAAGGTACATTAAAAATTCATTAAGTTAAATATACTTTAGTTCTTAGCAATATTCCATTGTAGTTCCTCAAAAAAGCTGTGATATTTATTGAATAATTTCGTTTAATATCCATTATTAAAAATAAGCTTCTGTTTGGTTGTCTAGAAAAAAATAATTTTTATTATTTAATTAAATTATTTTCTACTCATTAATAATAATAATAACATTATTATTAATACTTTTACTAATATTATTTACAATATACATAAAAATTGATAAGTTATATACAGATTATATCATGAGTAATATTATTATTATTATTATTAATATTAGTATTATTAAAATTATTATTAATATTATATCTATGATTACATGTTTATCCGTAATATATATACGTGTATATTTTATCTACGAATCTATCCAAAAATAATATTAATGCAAGGAATATTCATAGGAATATTATAATTAAAGGTGTAGTGGTAGTATGTTTTACGTCTCTTCATGAAATTTGAGTGTGCTTTTTCTTTATCAATTAAATAAAAATAATAATAAAATATTAAAATATGTATAAATAATTTTTTCTTAGAGAAAGATAATTTTGTAAGGAGGATACCAATTATATATAAGACATTGTGTATTTCTCTTTTTTTAGATGGAGTTCAAGTTTAACTACTTGTATTATTATTATTATGAGCAAAATTTTGATACTTGTGTGATTTGGGAATACTTGTCTGATTTGGGAGGTTGGTCTTCTGTATGTGTTTAGTTTCTTATTCATACTTTAGTTTTTGATTTTTCTTGTTTAAGATAGACAATTCCTTTTTTATGTAAAGTCGTTTAACGTTATTTGTTTTGCATGAAGCCAGTGATGGTAAAAGATGTTTGTGTTTTGTTTGATAGGTTTGTTTTCAAGCAAGATGCTTAAAAATGTTATTTAAATTATTTCATATAAGGATTGAGACACCTTTTTATTTATTTTTTATATTTATATTATTTATTGTTTACTGATTAAAAGAACATATTTTTATATACAAAGATTTAAACAACTAATTTACATTAAGAAACTAAAATCAAACATATTTCAACACAAATTTATTTTATTAAAAATAGAGAAATCTAACTCGGAACACAATCCTTAAAAACTTAAGTGAACCATGAACACCAAGATATATTCTATAGAAAAATATGTAATGGCAACCATTTTTCTTTAAACAACTTACTGAATAGCTTTTATTAATAATAAAGTATTTAATATATAATGATACGAGAGTGTATCAAAATATTTATTTTGATAGTGGCTGGTCATCACTGCATGATGATATCAGATGACAGTGATCATCGATAATTTAATTTTTAATACATGGAAGACCGCGATTAACGACGGAGAAACCTCCGTCGACGATCAAGTTGTGTCCACTCATATAAGCCGATTCATCAGAAGCAAGAAACAGAGCAGCTTCTGCAATATGACTAGCCTTCAAAGTGATTCCATGCAAATTCGCTAACGCATGCCCTGCAGCTTCAACTTCACTATCCTTCATATCCAAGGCTTCACAAGTAAGAGGCGTCGCAACTGCATAAGGTGAAATGGAGTTCACTCTTATGCCGTAAGCTCCGAGCTCGCTACACGTCGACCGAACAAGCCCGACAAGGGCGTGTTTGGATGCGGTGTAATCATGACCCGCGCATCCGGCGACGGAACCGGCCACACTAGCCGTGCAGATTATGGATCCACGCGTCTTCCTTTCCACCATCACACGCGCCGCGTGCTTGATGAATGCTGCTGCACCGCGAAGATTCACGACCACGGTGTTGTCAAATTCGTTGAGATCGAAGGCAAGAATGCTCGACAAAGGACCCGCGATGCCGGCGTTGCTGAACAAGATGTCTAAGCTGCCGTATTTCTCCACCGCGAAAGCTACTGTTTCTTCGACGTGCTTCTCGTTCCTCACGTCGCAGTGGCGGTAACTCACTTTCTCTGAACCAAATGAACTAGCATAGTTTTGACCTAATTCGTCCTTCACGTCTGCTATGACCACCGATGCTCCGTTTTCGATGAATATCCTCACCGCTTCTGCTCCTATTCCGCCAGCTCCACCGGTGACTATAGCCACCTTACTCTGCAACCTAAGGATCATATCAATTTATTAAAAATTACTTACCCACGTGTTCTCGTTAATTAATCTTCAGGTGACATAATTAATATTTTCTAACTTTTGAAAATATGTGTTTTTCTACCCTGTCTAATCACTCTATGTATTGGTGATAAATCAAATCACAGATTCTTAGAAGTTTAAATTCATGCAATCTAGGAAATTGATTGAAACTATACCTTCAATAGGGTAATGAAAAGAATATTGAGAGCCATACCTTTGCTTGGACATTATATAATATGGCTTCTCCTTGCTTGTGTGCAAAGTGACTTGAAACTTCTGCTCAGTCTTATATATAAGATTTATTACTGTAAAATTTCCCTAGAAAAATGTAGGAAACAAAGATGAAGAAAGAGTGAAAGAAATATTTTCCAATGAAAAAAATCGTGTTACTTTTACAAAAGATAAACCAATCACGTTTTCCATGGTGTTGTGTCTGAGCTGTAGGGTCATAGTAAGATAGAGGGATAAGAATGTGTTTTGGATGTATAGAGGAGACGAATAATAAGATATAATAAATAATGTAACGTAAATAAAATGAATAAATAAATAAAATCAGTTGGACTACAACATTATTATTTTTTTTTCTGATAAAAAAAGTGACGTAAATTAGAAAACCATGGAATAGAGAGGGAATAAAATAATGTCATTTTCGGTTTAGTAGTATTAAAGTTAATTGTGAAATACTCAATTTTCTTCCAAATATTTGTATTTCTAAAAATTATGAAAAGTAAGAAAAAAAATAGTGAGATAAAGTAAAAGATAAGAAAGTTACCGTGAGTCCATTGAGTTGTTTGTTACTTGTTAAGCTTTTTGTTTATAAATTCTAATATAAAAAACTAAATTAATGAATTAGAAGTTGTTAGTAAAATAGTTTAGACATTAGTCGGGTAAATGTAGAATAACATAAAAGAATGTAATTATATAAGTTTTATTATATAAATGTAATTATGTTTTTAAAGACAAAAACCATATTATTGTTATTATATTAGTAGTAGTATTGGTCCTATTATGTAATTATAACTTTTGATTTTTTTAAATTATTAAATTCTTAATAAACTTTTTAATACTTCTATTTATTTAAAGAAAAACTTTATGCGTCTTTTTTATTTGGACAAACTACCTTGTTTAAATGGGTTAATGTAACTTATTGTAGCCATTGGTCCTAGTTGTTCTTTCTAACCTAACCAAGTGAAAGTGAACCACGTGAAGCGATGTCTAAACAAGAAACTTTTATAGATATTCAATTATCAACTCCTCTTTGTTCCATTTCAATTAAATAATAATTCTAATTTATTCAAACTCTTACTTTTAAGTGTTAACTACCCATCCAAATGATAGTATATTAATGAGTTAATTATATCTGTGTTTTTTTTTGTCTTTAACTAAACTTTAGACTATTAAGGTAATAGTATAAAAATGATTAAAAATAAATTATTTTTTATATGAAATGATTGTATTTTTTTTTTTAAATTATTAGTTTTTCTTGAAGATTTATTGTTGTTTTGAGTGAAGATGTAATATTCATTATAACTATTTATAATGAATTGATGAAGTAGAGTGACCGATTCTAATTATTTGTATACTAGAAATAGTATAAAATTTGAATAAAAAACAAAATTAATTTCGTATTATAGTATAAAAATGAACACATACTTAACTGTATAATAATCTACTCTACTCAATCAACATCATATATCATTTTATTTTATTTTAATTCAATGGGAAAGTTCTTTTCTATTTTTCTTCACACGTGATTTTGAACAGATTTTTAGTTTGAAATTTAACAGACTTTATAATAAGCAACCATTTGTTTACCTTAAAAAGGAAGCAAAGCCAAGTGGATCTCATCACACATTTTTTTTTTTTTAATGAAAGTTTTCATGTTAGGCATCACTATGCAACTTGACATCTCAGTTAGGCTGACACCTCAAGTAACAACAATCATCTGCCATCACAAGAAAAAAGATTCATCATGTTTATTTCTTTTATTTTTTAACAATTATTTCGTTACAAAAGTATTAATTGTTGTAGAATTTACTGAACCACATTACCAATAAACTAAGGAGGACACCTACATAAATCAAATGGCAGCTCATCGAAACATGAAGACAAGGGCGGAAGTAGTTAACATAAAAAAAATAATACCTTTTCGGTATTAAAATTTCCCTAACATTAATTGTAGAGTTTACTTTCTAATTATTTACTAATCGAAAATTAGTATAAGAGTAAAAAGGGGTTATCTTGAGCCCAAAAATAGTTTAAGTCAGTAGATGTAGTTATTCTGGTTATATCTTTTGTGATTGATTATTTAAATTTACATATATTTGGATGTGAAGTATTATGTTTAAATTCGAATCTTTTGGGATTTTTTAATGGGATTTTGGAAACTGAAGATACTACGCTTTTTTCTTTTTAATTTTTTTCAAGTAGCTTTGAATTTATATTAAGACTCAAAAATTTTAAATATGAACTAACTTTGGACTTGAGTGTTTTCTTTTTAAATACATGTTCGTATGATTGTAACTAATAGAATTAACTTTTAGTGATTTTTAGTGGTTGACAAAGTCTATTATTAGAAGTCAATAGTCAATTTATGACACTTACTAATCTATTGCCAAAATACTTTTAATTTATATTACTTTATGTAAACTATTCTTCTTTGACACAAAGTTTATTTTTTCTTTCTAATTTATAGTTTATATATATATAAACTTTCTTTAACTCATTAATTCTACATTTATATCATTTTTATTATTATATGGTTATTTAATGATTATTTTTCTACACTTTGTCTTTAATTTGTGCTCTCATTATTAAAAGTAAGTAAAGATTAATTTTCTATAATGTAATAAAAAATGGCATATTGAAACAAGTAAATTTTAAACACATATGGCCACTGAAGTAGTTCAACACATGGAATGAGAATTTAAAGTTGCAGAAGATGTTCAACACACGAAATGAAGAAGATCATATAAAAACATTTGGACTCTGTTGGCAAGACATCGAAGACTAATGATATTGAGGAAGGTGCTCTGTTTCTTGCTCTGTTTTTTTGTGATAATTTACTTTTGAATCCTAGGAAGCCAGCGGTTAACGACGGAGAAACCTCCATCGACGACCAAGTTGTGGCCACTGACATAAAGCGATTCATCAGAGGCAAGAAACAGAGCAGCTTCCGCAATATGATTAGCCTTCAACGTAATTCCCTCCAAATTTGCAGAACCGTGTGCTGCAGCTTCAACTTCAGCAACTCCCACCTCGAGTGCGTCGCAAGTAAGAGGTGTGGCAATTGCATAAGGCGAAATGGAATTCACTCTTATCCCGTAGGCTCCAAGCTCGCCACACGCCGACCGAACAAGCCCAAGAAGACCGTGTTTGGATACGGTGTATTCATGACCCGCGGCTCCGGCGTTGGAGCCAGCAATACTTACTGTGCAGATTATGGATCCACGTATCTTCCTTTCCACCATGACACGTGCCGCGTGCTTGATAAATGCTACTGCACCGCGAATATTCACGGCCATGGTGTTATCATATTCGGTAAGATCCAAATCTAGTATAGTTGTATAAGATCCTGCGATACCAACATTGTTGAACATGATGTCTAAGCTCCTATATTTCTCTACTGTGAAAGCCACCGTTTCCGCAACTTCATTCTCGTTTCTCACATCACAGTGCCGATAACTCACCTTCTCTGAGCCTAATGAACTTGCCAAACTGTGACCTAATTCGTCCTTTATGTCTGCTATAACTACTGATGCTCCGTTTTCAACGAATATCCTCACTGCTTCCGCTCCTATTCCGGTGGCTCCACCGGTGACAATAGCCACCTTACCCTGCAACCTAAAGATCAGACAAATTTATTAAGCACAGATGGTCTACAGAGAGATAACGTAAGGAATAGTGAAACTCCTTCTATACCTTTCTTTCGACATTCTCCTGCTTTGCTTCTTTTGCACTATCTTGATATAACCACTTTCCTAAATTTATAAGAGATAAGGAGGCCAATATATCGATGAAGAAAACCCAATAGAAAATTTTAATTTGCGTTAGAGATTCCTATACAGATTAATTAAGACATTTCATTATATATAAGTGGGTACAAATCTTATTTTATGAGTCGGTTTTATAGGGGTTGAGTTAGGCTTAAAGTCTACTTTGTAATATGATACCAGAGCCATTTAAAGTTTATCCTTACAAGTGTTTGTTGGGGCATATAGTGTCATTCGCTATCGGACCACACATAATATGTTATCCTACGCACGAGCTGTCACCCTCTGCATGAAGGAGGTGTTGGAGATCTCACATCGACTAGAGATTATGACATTTCATTGTATATAAGTGAGTGCAAATCTCACTCATGAGCCGGTTTAATGGAGTTGAGTTAGACTTTGTAATAATTTGATTCCTTAACTTTTAAACATTATTATTGATATAATTTTTAAGATTTTTTCTTTTCTAAAAGTGAACAAATGTTGTAGAAAATATATGGAGTATTTTTCTCACCATTGGATGCATAGACTTGAATGTTATGAGAAAATGACTAATATTATTATATGTTTCCTTCTTTTATTCATTTTTTTAATTGTTTAAATGGAGAATGTTTACGAATACACTATATTTTTTTGGGTTTTTAACATAAGGCAAGTGAGCAATGTAAGAAACTTCAAAATTAAACTTTGACCTTTTCTTCTTGTTATTCTAGAAATTTTATTGAGGCGATTTTAGTCTTTAATTGTGTGTATTCACGAACATGACTTGTCGGATATTAATTTCTCCAACACTTTTAAAAGTCACTAACAATCACTGTCTCTTACCAAACATAAATTTGTACCTTTTATGCTCAAAGATTTAATTTCAACCATTCATATTACTTTACTGTCTCGTACCAAACATAAATTTATACTCTTGATCGCTCAAAAATTTAATTTCAACCATTCATGTTTCTTTACAGTGAAATCTCGTACTTAAATTTATATCCCAATAAGTTGTTTCCAATTAAAAATTCCAAATCTCATTATTTAAACATTTTTATTTATCAAAATTCCAAACCCCTTCTCCAAATACAACACTTTTTTTACTTAAAATAATAAAAAAAAATTGACTTTCTATATTCTCTAAGTTCTTTTTTTTTAAGTGTCGTATTTTAAATTACTTTAATTTTTATCTAATTATCATTTTCAAATTTTAAAACATTACTTTTTTTTTATTTATATCCTTAGCATAATATTTACTTAGTTTACAAGTGCACATTTATTGTAATAAGTACACATTTATTGTAATGCACAAATGAAAAAAAAATAAAAAAAAAATCTTATAAATAAGTGTAATTAGTTTATATCACTACAATAAAATTATTAAATAAAAACTAATTTTAAAGATAAAAAAATTAGTTAAATTAGTTACTAGTTTCTAAATTGGTACATAATTAGCTACCTAAATTTTAGCAACTAATTATTTAAATTCTAAAATTAGTATTTAAAACTTTAATAGGTAATTAGATATCAATTTAAAAATTATTTATAATAATAAAAATTAATTTAAAAATTAATAATTTTTTTTATTTAAAATAGTATATAATTTAGTTATTATAATAATTAATTATTTTTAATTTAATTTTTATTTAATGATTTTTAATAATATATATATTTATTTTGTAATATAGAAATGAAATGGTAAAATGGTAACCTAAATTCTAAATACTAATTTTTTTCTGATCATAATTTTATGTTAACAATATATTTAGGAAATGAACTCTTTTAATTTTAATTAATTTAAATTGTCAGCTCATTATTAATCTTCTTATTTTTTTTTCTCTCAAACGAAATCTTCAAAAGCCATTTATTTTAGATAGACATGTTTAAGAATTCGTACAGTGAGCATTGAGCCAGACGCATGCTCGTCAACAAATTGATTACGGAACATCGTGAGTGGTGGCTACAAATTTTTCTTGAGCACCAATTTTTAGGACGCATTTTTCCTAATTTATTTTATTTTGAAAAATGAATATTATAAAGTTGAAATTTCTAATAGAAACTTCTATTGTATGGAGTGACCAATTGCTCAGGGTTCATAGGTAGGGGATACCAAATGGTATACACAATTTTATTGTGCGGATAAAAATAATTAATTTCGTAACTTTTAAACCAAATTAATAAAAAATTGATAGAATAGAATATAACAAGTATACGTATTAAAATACCTATTTAAATTAATACATTTTAAAGCGATAAAAGATAATATTATGACTTGACATGACACATGTATTTGTATATAAATAGAATATTTGTTTAAATTTATATATTTTCAATCATATTTTATTTAGATGGTTGCTAGCAATATACTGTCTCCCTCCCTCTCTCTTTATATATTTTTATATATTTGTATTTTTTATTTTTATATTTATATATAGTTATATTTAATATTAAAATTTGCGTATTTATTACATAACATATATTTTGTTTCTATCTTTGTCTTTGTCTTTGTATTTTTTTTTTTTAGATTTTTTTATCCTCTTAATTAATTTACATATTTGTATCTAATAAGTCTAGAATAAAACTAAAAACACGTAAATAAGTTTAAATTTCTCTCCGAATCTTTACAAATTTGAAACACAAAAAATAAAACATGGTTGAGTTTATAGTTGTAGTGTCTTATGAAAAATTAGGAAAAAGAAAACGAGAATAAGAAAAGAGAAAAAAAAAAGTGAGAATGGAAACACAGAAAATAAAAGGATGTGAAGGAAATGAGTGAGACTTGAGATACCTTAATATTGTAATTGATAAGTTTCAATAACAATAACACAATTAACAGAGAGAGGTGAGAAATTTTTTTTATAGAGAGGAAAGTGAGAAGTTGTTGATAGAGAGGGGAGTGAGAAGTTATAAAGAAAGATAAATTTGGTTATTAGAAGATATAATTATAAACATAAAAGTAAATATTAAAAAAATAAAATCACAGAAATGTCCAGAATGATAATAAAATGACAAAAAAATCTCGTATTATATATTTATAAAATAATAAATAACATATTGACATAAGAATAAAATGAAAAAGTAAATATGTTCACTAAAAAATCAGTTACGAGGATAATCCTATCCTCTCTATACATAGGTATAAATAAAATAAAAAATAGATACAAGAATAAAATGGAAAAATAAATGTAATTGTATAAAAAAACGGTTTATGAGGAGAATCTCTTCATACATATGAATAAATATATATATATATATATATATATATATATGATACATATATTTTAACACACTTTTATATTAGTTAAAAGTGATTAAAAATTAAAAAAGAAAAAATAATTCATTAAATAAATTAAAATTCACAAAAAACATTACAAAATTTAACTTATAGTAACTAATGTAGTGAAAATAATGGTTTTTTTTGTAGTTATATTTGGATTAAGAAATTAAGATTGGTTGAGTGCAGCACAACGTAGCCTTTTTGGCTATCCACTTTTGTCTTTCGGCTTTCAAAGCAAAAACTATTGAAGAATTGGATTGGGTTTTAGCAATTAACTTTTTGCATGCTAAACGCAGTTTATGGATTATCATTGGTGGTTTGGAATTACGATCCACTGAATGTGGTGTCTCATCATAATGAAAAAAGGGGCCATTCCCACGCCGAAATGTGGAAAAAAAGAACTGTTGTTGCAACTCAAATGAATTAAATAAAACAAAAATTAAAGTGTTGAGATTCTAACTGCAATAAAATTTACAATATTTCGTAATATATAAATAAATACAAATTTTATTTTATAAACAATTTTATAAAATTGAGCTAAATTAGTTCATATGAATTAAAATGCACTTCTTAATAATTTTTTTTTTGAAAATAACACATATGAGTATCCACTTGAGAGCATTACTGACAAAAATACCAAAGTGCCATAATTGGCTATCAGTAGCACAAGGAATTGAGAAACCCTGACCCGAATTAGTGTCACCATTTGGGCTGCCAAAGAAAGAAACTGGGAACATTCTAGCTCTTATAGAGTGGAAGAAAAGCAGAAAGATGAATTTTCATCTCCATAGTGATGGACGTTTCAGACATAAAATATTGTGTATTCACATCGTGAATTTCTGGTTAAAGAATTAAAGTGACACATTCTCACAACTAACATATCATATTACTAATGTATTATGTATTCTTCAACTTGTGTTCTTAGATACTCTAACAGGATTCATATTTTAATTATTATGTAAACAAAGCTTAACTATTTACTCGCAAAACTGCATTCGTGTATTTTAAAACCATCCTGGGATAAAGTTCGTTGGCCCCATGCTTCTTGTCTTCTTTGCTATTCTTTACATTATATTGACGTTGGGATTTTAACAGAGTATTCATTTTTTTCAATCTAGCGACTAGCACCATGTATAGAGTATAGACATCAGTGTTTAGCATCCTTTGGCATAATTCACTTTTGAGATTGCAACCAAATGAAATGTAATCCTTCATTAATGTTTCTAACTTGTTGGGTTGGTCACTTGAACATTTGTAGAACTAAATCATTTATTGTATACACACTTCGTCTGCAACCGTTTATGCTTGTTTAATAATAAAACAAGGATGAATGCATGCATACATACATAGACAACTACTCTCGAGAACTCGAAATTGAGATCCTTGTTAAACCAGAACAACCATGTCTCGGTGGTTACAAATTGTTTTTCTATGAGTGTTTACAAGAGGTTGTTTGTATATAAGAAGCAAGGGTTTAATTTTTGTGATCTAACTTTAACATACGTGTATATGTGTAATTGATTCATTAATTATATTAAGAAAATCTGGGGGGGAAAAGAAAGTGGCAGTTATGTTATGGGAAGAACATGGGAGGCTTATCGACTACCCACTAATCTGATATCTCGTTATTCCGTTTCGGTTCTTTTCAGAACAGTCATATGCAGACTCCACATTCTTAAAGGAAGGCCAATGCTATGAGTTATTTGTCGTTTCTCACTATGAAAGCCATTATAAAAATTGGTAACGTGAAGATGAAACTTTAGCAGACCTTCCACTATGATTTGCTATTATATATAGTAACTTAAGCTTTTCGATTCTGCATGCACTCCAAAGGCCAAACTCAGTTAAACTTATTGCAACTTGTGCTCTAGTGCTCCTAGTGCTCACTTGTGGTACCAAACTACACACACTGCTTTATTTCTACTCCCCAAAACCCAGGCTCTAATAACTCAGTCACACAATTACATTCTCCTTGTTGTTGGCAGTGCGTGACTAAGCCAATTGGTCTCAGGATTTCTTCACTTTCCTAGTTATTTTTCCCCTTCTTTTCTTTGTTTTTTTCACTCCTAGATAAAATTTTTCAGAATGAAGCATTCTCCTATTTTACCACTAGCATTGTCTATATTTTTCCTTACTTTATGTCTTCTGGTCCAAGCTAGGCATCATTCTCATACAAAACACAAGCACTCACATTCTCATAAGTCTTCTAAACATTCAAATCCTGCACCTCCTAGCCCTCCTCATAATGAGAACAATAACAATGCTTCTGGCGTTTTGGATGTACGAACATTTGGAGCAATAGGAGATGGAAAAACAGATGATACAGAGTCATTTAAGATGGCATGGGACACTGCTTGCCAAAGTGAATCAGCAGTTAATGCTATTCTTGTACCTCAAGGTTTCTCTTTCCTCATTCAGTCCACTATCTTCACTGGTCCTTGTCAAAGTCTCATGGTGTTGAAGGTAATGTATACTTATTTTTGCAACTTTTTGCTCTTCCCTTCTTACATTTTTTAAGGTTAAAGTTTACTAATGGACTTTTCTGGCTCAAATATATGGATAAGGTTGATGGCACTCTTATGCCACCTGATGGACCCGAATCTTGGCCAAAGAACAACAGTAGGCACCAATGGTTGGTGTTTTATAGAATCAATGGAATGTCGATGGAAGGAAGTGGTTTAATAGATGGGAGAGGAGAAAAATGGTGGGACCTTCCCTGTAAGCCTCACAAGGTACTAATGAATTTGAATGTTTGCTTTATTTGTTCAACAATTTGGGTCCTTCAAGCAGCCTCTAACTCCATGTTCCCTACCAATAAATGCCTCAGGGACCTAATGGGACAACACTCCCTGGACCCTGTGATAGCCCAATTGTGAGCCTTCATGCCCTTTTTTTCTATTTGCATCTTCTATCTGTATAGTTTGCATTGTGATTGAGCGTAATTCTGCATGATGCAGGCCATAAGGTTTTTTATGAGCTCCAACTTAACTGTGCAAGGAATAAGGGTAAAGAACAGCCCCCAGTTCCATTTCAGATTCGATGGCTGCAAAAACGTCCACATTGAATCAATCTACATAACAGCTCCAAAACTTAGCCCCAATACTGACGGAATTCACATAGAAAATACAAATGACGTGAAGATATACAATTCTGTTATTTCTAATGGTTAGGAACGAAGAACTCTTCTAATTCTTCACTGCTTTTGCATCAAAAGGCATTATTAATGTTGTTTGGTGAATTATTATCTTCTACAGGTGATGATTGTGTTTCCATTGGATCCGGCTGCAATGATGTCGATATTAAGAACATTACATGTGGCCCTGGTCATGGAATTAGGTAACTATTATTTGCTTTCAGAAAAAGTTTTAATCTCCTCATCTAGCGGGTAACTATGATATCTGGAAAATCATCGTTCCTCTAAAACATAAAATAAGCCAAATACTCGCTTAACTTTTGCTTCAGTCCGCTGTTTTGATTTTTTATAATGTAGAACAGAAGAGACAATCATGGCACTCTTGATAGATTACTCTGTCACAAAGACTCTAAACACCATGTCTTGAACTAAGTGTATCAAAATCTCAATCAAGTTATTAAATAAATAAACTATAATTTAAGCTTGAAGGGTGCTTTGTGTCAAAAATTAAATAATCGAAGAGGGATAATAACATACTTTTTAATACAACATATTCTTTATAATTGATTAAAAACTACAAATCATTAAACTCGTCAAAAAACAAGTTATACTCTAAACACAGTAATTTTCAATAGATTTCAATGTTGGCTTAAAGCTTCTATGACATAACTGTTGTCTGTATAACTCATGCAGCATTGGTAGTCTGGGGAATCACAACTCTCGAGCCTGTGTTTCAAACATTATGGTGAGAGACTCGCTTATAAAAGTGACAGAAAATGGGGTTAGGATCAAGACTTGGCAAGGTGGATCAGGATCAGTGTCTGGAGTGACATTCAACAATATTCATATGGTTAGTGTAAGAAATCCCATCATAATCGACCAATTCTACTGCCTCACTAAGGATTGCACCAACAAGACCTCTGCAGTATCTGTATCAAATATTGTTTACACAAACATAAAGGGGACATATGATATAAGGAGCCCGCCTATGCGTTTTTCTTGCAGTGACTCTGTCCCATGCACCAACTTAACACTCTCAGAAATTGAGCTTCTTCCAGCTCAAGGAGACATAGTGCATGACCCTTTCTGTTGGAATGCATATGGAGATTTGGAGACACTAACCATTCCACCAGTCTCATGCTTGCTCGAGGGCACTCCTCAATCCGTGTTAGACTTTGACATAACTCGTTGCTGACCCACTACATTATGTGTTGGGCAAAAATGTGAGCATGTATATAATTAATTACTAGGGAAGTGATTAGGCCATTAGGGAATACATAGCATGATGTTGAATCTAATTATCTTGTGATTGTTCAGGAGTTGTGTTTTTTATACTCCTCCCCAATTCTGAACTATATGTCGCGTGATTATTCAGGAACGGTTGGCGTTTGAATTTAATTGCCTGATTCATTGCTTGTATATGAACTTGAATTTGCAACCCCCACTACTCCCACACCAGTGTCGTGGCTAATTGTGTGAAACACGTACTCTTACCAGTTTCTGATTCACCACGTGGACTTTCAAATGCTTACTCTAAACTCATTCATCATTTATTTTAATCCTGATCACAAATTCAAAGGACGTAGTTAAAATGATAAAAAAAAAACACTTCAAAATATGTTGGTTATGAGGTGTTGTTTGCTAATGTAAAGATTGCATGTCTGTAATACACAGTATCAACACACAATTCCGTTTGTTATGGTCATGGATAATTTCTCAGAATCAGAGATTGAAATTCATCAGTCAACTTGTCATAAATAATTTCCTAGTCATTCCTTTCCTCCCACATGATTCACAATATGTATATACTTAGTGTAAAAAGTTTCTAGTTGCATAAAAAAGCAGAAGATTTGGTTATAAAAGCTCCATTACCTTAATCAATAAACTGGCATTAAGTAGAGTGATGGAGGGTCTTGAATAGCTTTATATACCTGACATCCCAGTATCCATCGGACATCCTATAAAGAAAGAAACAGCGAAGTTGAATTGTTTATGGATGATAGCACGCTATTTTAGCAAACCAATAGTGTGAGAGCTGATGAATTTGGTATTTCTTTTTATAGAAGCTAATGCTTTAACAGAAGCACCAAAGTTTTGTCTCCCACGGAAAGTTAATAAAACTTGGTCCAGGATGAATGATGAGATGAGTATATATTTAATCAGAAACTTGAAGAGATTCCAATACTACCTTGGCATTTGTGTCTTCATTACGATGACTGACAAGAGTGTAAACAAACAAAAAGAATGTATCCGGAAATCAAAGCAAAAAAAGTAGTATCACATATAATAACATAGTAGTTAGTGAGCGTGAGTGATTTCAAGAGGAAGTTTAGTCAAATTGCCTTTTCAGTCATGCATACTCAGTGGCCACGCTAATCATAGCTCATACTCTTCATAATTAACATCAATAAGTTATATGTATCTTCAACATCAAAAAAGTTTTCCTGCACAACCTATAATAAGTCCAATTGCACTTTCTCCTTTTCTTTTAATTTAAACAAAAAACGAGTCATATATAATTCAAACTATAACCAACCTTTTAAAGAAGTTGGGTTTTATTTCGTCACACCCTTGCACATCATTATAACTCAACCCTAGGTAACTTAACTTCTTCCCAATATCCAAGATATGTTCAACAAAATTTGGGTATATGAATGTAAGGTTTATGAATTTGTTGTACCAAAATGTGGGTGCGAAAAGGATGAACAATGATGATTAGGGGGTCATTTAGAATGAAGGATTATCTCTTTCTTCTCCTTTTTCAAATCTTTGTGTCTATGGAGGACTTTCTTTGGATTTTTCTTGATTAAATATAAAAAGAAAAGATTCTTATACATAAAAAAATGCAGAACTGAGCACTAATATCAATCACAAATTCACATAAGATTCTAGTTTTTTTCTTTCTTTTCTGAAAAACCTACATAGTAGAATAGGTTTTCTAACCTTGTTCTTCAATCTTTACCTGAATGTATGTATGAATATGAACAAAAAATGGCATAATAAACTTTGTAACATAATTTTCCTTTCAAAGCACTGTTTTTAATTTGTTAAATGGTGAAGAATAATGTAAATATAAATAAGAAGAAATACTGAAGAACATCTTCATATATATAACAGCTAAACTTTTCTCTCTTAAATCAAGTCATGTCATTTAATCTCATCCCATCTAGGGCAACTTTATTTTGGTGATAGCTCTCTTTATAGACTAATGGTCTCATCTAACGAATAACTTTCTTTCATCATCGTATAATTAATCAGCTGCTTCAGTCACACCCTTTAATTTGAGATTCTAAAGAGATCTCAAAAAATATATTTCACAATAAAACATCCTCAAATCGAATCAATTTTTTTGTCTTCAATCTTGTTAGCTATATATTATTGTTACAAGCACATATAATGGCTAATACTGTTATAATACGATGAGAAGAGAATTAATGAGTGCGTCTGTATATTTATATATCAAATGCTTTATAAAATAGTAATTTCAGCACATTCTTCCTTCTTTCTTCTGCTCTACTTCTGTAGTCCACTGATTATTGTTTTGCAGTACAATGAACATTCTTCTTCCAAATCCAGTTCACTTCATGATTGATCATTCTGCATACCTTTTCTACTGCAATTGCAGAATCCATTTTCAAATTTCCTTCAAGTTTTCCTTCATTGTTCATGATCATTCGTTCTCATGACACGAGTCACAAAAATCATTACAAGCAATGCACATCTAACACCATGTCTAACCAAACTCCGAAAAGCCTTTTCCAAGAAATAATAGGTGACTACAACATATTTCTATATCAGTGCCAATGGGCAATGAATGAATATATAAACCCGAATTCATTGGCTCGGGATAGTTAGTGTAACATAGGTATTGAGTCTAATGAGTTTTTTCTTTTAATTGTTTTTGGTCTTCCTTTTGTAAAATGGCTGCAGATTCCAAGAAGGAGAAGGTGAATTAACTCCTGAAAGATTAATTAAAGGACGTCGTATGAATGTGGGTATGGAATAAAGTTGAAAATCTAAAGTTAACAAAAAAAGTGAGAAAAGAATCTAGGACATTTTATGGCATCTCATGATTCCCACTTTCAACTTGATCAATCATAAACTAATACTTTATTTCTATTTTTCTTATAAATGACATCTAAAGATAGCATACAAATACCACTTTCCTTAACCATTATGATGCTTCAGGAGACTGTTTGGAAAAGAAGATAAAGCAAGGAACAAAAGAGAGGGAGAATGAGAGCCACAGAGAAGGGAGATCGTGAAATATCATTGGCATTTTTATGTAGGAAAAAGATAAAAGCTACTGTTATTTTCTCTCATAAAGCCATTAATGGGATTGTAGATATTTCTGGGCACAATATGTGGATGTGGAGTGTGTTGACTAGCTAGTAGTAAAAATGATAAGATATGATAAAAGATTCAGAAACAAACAATGGTGCTAAGGATTTGGATTCCCCATGTAGTCCACGAAAAGTGATCAGCAACCTATTATGATTCAATCTGCTAATAATTCCATCTCTGTTTCATGATTCAAACGACTCATATTCTAATATAAATTTTTGATTTTATGATTTGTGATATATCTCTTGTGACCAATTTTAAATGAGGGTGTTTTGGGACAAAATATTGTTTCTAAAAATTCTGATATAAAAGGAATACAATGCATTCCAAATAGGATTATTATATGATATTTTCACACTCTTACTCCATCTTATATCCACAATAAATATTAATATTAATAATAAAAAATTTAAAAAAAAAACATTCTTAATAAAAATACAAGTAAAATTTAAAATTTCAAAATTAAAAAATTATAAACTTTTATAAAGGGGTAATATTGTTTGAAATAAACATTTTTGTTCAAAATATGTCAGTGATTGACGTGTGTAAGAGAAAAAAATATGTTATCATGTTTTATCACAGAAGTTACTATAAATTGAATAGAAAAGACTAGTAACATTTTTATAACATACAAATTTGTCACAACATTTTCGTCTCAAAAGCTATCACATAATGAATATGTGTCACTTAAATAATCATGACTTTGTTTTAAGTAAATAAACCAAAAAAAACATCTGTTTAAATTCGTAATATTGTCTTAAGTAAAATTTTAATCACACTTAAAGCGTAAATTTATGCACTTTAAACAATTAAACGCGTACTTTAAATGAGAAAAAAAAATATTATTCTAATTGTAATATTTTAAAATAATTTTCTAAAAATTATATGTAATATTGATTTATTTGGTATTTGTAGTATTTTAAATGTATTTTGGGTAACTTTGCTTCTTATTGTTTTTAAATGAGAATTTCTTCTTTAGTAAATGCAACATTCTTTCTTAATTATGTTTTCTTTTATTCCGACAAATTAAATAATTAGACAATAAATGTTTAAAGAGAATTTTAAGGAAAGTTATCTTGTAGGTTTAAGTAAAATTAAATTTAAGTTTAAAAATATCTCAAACTTAGATTTTAAGAAGAAAAGTAATATTTAGTTTCTTAAGAAAATCTAAAAATAATACGAAGCAAACTTACATTAAAAGTGATTTAAAATTATTAAAATATAGCAGTCATGAAAATACATAAGAAAAATAAAATAATAAATAGCAGATATTTTTCAAACTTAAAAATTGGACTCCAAAGAAAATAATGTGAAAAGGTATATAAAGTTACAAATTAAGAGGATTCCATATATTAGAATCATTTTTGTTAAGAAATTTAAAACAAAATATTTGCTATCATTCAATCAGTAGGGAATAAAGTTAGACAGATTGCATTAGATATTACCAATTACAAAAAAATAAAAGAATAATCCAAAAAATTGAATTATGAAGTTATAAAAGTTCATAATTTACTCAACTTTGTAAGGATCACTTACTTTCCCCCCTTTCAAATAAGTAGGTGGTCCACATGAATAATTATTTCATGCAATAATTTAAAAAAAAAATAATTGAATAAAAACTAAAATTAATTAGTTGTTATATTAACTAAATTATAGACAATTTTAAAAACTAAAAAAAAATAATTTTTAAATTAGTTTTTATTATTAATAAATAATTTTTAAATTGGTATCTAATTAACAATCAAGATTTTTCTATTAAATTTAAAATTTAAATAATTAGTAGTTAAAACTTTGATAAATAATTAGCTTTCTATTTAAAAACTATTTATCAATGATATAAATTAATTTAAAAATCAAATTATTTTTTAATATTTAAAATGATTTATAATTTAATTACTATAAAAAACTAATTTTTTTTCTAGAATTAGTTTTTATTTAGTTATTTTCTTGTATTATTTTCAAAATTCATTCCATTTTCAATAAACAAATTATAAGACACTCATAATTTGTTCTACCTTAAATAATCATCACCGTCTCTTTTTTATAAATTAGTTAATGCATTGAAATGTTTTTTATTAACATAAAAGAGTTATAATTTTTAATATATTCTCATGCAATTTATGATGAAAAAACATTTTTTTATGAACCACTCATTATTTTCTAATTTAATCATGTTGTTGCCCCATAATTACTCCGCTGACTAACGTAGTGTGGAGGGAGAGGACAAGACACATCACACAAAGCGCAAGGTAGCAAAAAGCAGTGACGCGAACAATGATACGTCAGCTTTCCCAAACAGCCATTTATTTGGTATTGTGTTCTGTTTAAGTGGTTGGGTGTCTCATATTCTAACATGGTGACGTGACGTGACTAAAATTCACCAAACACCCAATCTCCATTTACTGTTATGCCCTTCTCTTCCGTTATTATATTTACGAACTTCAAAAAAAATAGATAACCAATTCATAAACTTAAAAAGGATCTTACAGAAACAATGTTTCATAAATGAATAATGAAATCTTTAAATTTATATATAGTATTTTTCAAAAGATATATTTATTTTTTATTCAATTTGAATTCCATTCTCTAAGCTTAAAAAAATCCGATATATTAATTCGTCTCAATGCCATCTAATGTTGTAGTTTCTTTGAAAAAATTATAATCTTTTAAATAATAATATAACAACATGGCAACTTTTTGAGTAGCAATATTTTTGTCTAATTTAACGTTATATTAAATTTAATATATAATAATATTAAAATTAATACATTGTATGAAAAGATTATATTGAAACGGTTTTATTTAAAATTTGAATTAAACTGGAAATGAGAAAAATAATTAGTAAAATTGTACTTGTTTGGCCTTTATTATAAAAATAAACAACACAAAATAATCCACATTTGTTAAGTATGGTTATAAAAGGAAAGCATAGAAGGGAAATTAAGCGTTTCAAATTTGGTACTTGGCCACCTCCATCCCTCCACCAGACGTAGACATTGTTTTCATTATCTTCTTCCTTCTTCTTCTTCTGTTCTTTCTTTCTGTTATCAACTCAGGGTTTTGCCTGTTATATTATGCAGATTCATGGAAAACAAGAAGAGGAAGGGAAAAGACGAGGAGAAGGAAGAAGAGACGAAGATGGATGAGTTTTACGCGCTTTTGCGGAGGTTCCGAGACGCGCGTGATCGGAGACGAAAGGAGTTGGAGGAATTGGAGAAGAGTGAGAAGAAGAGGAAAGTGGCGACAGAGCAACAGAGTGGTTGGATGCCATCATTCGAGTGGGAAGATTTCACAAACGAGGTTGAATTCAGAGGACAACCTTTGCGTTTCACAACTCCATCATCAACGACATCTCCTTCGCCACGTCCCACTCCCAAACAACGTAAGAACGACCACCAACATCACCTGCACGATAACTCTCTCGATCTCAACCTCAACCTCGCTCTCTAGATACCTGCTTTCTCTGCTCTTCCCATCTTTATTATTCTATCTCTTTTCTTCCATAATTAGTATTTTAACTATATTTATTTTATTTTTTAATTTAAAGTATTATGAATGCATTTACTTTTACTGTTTAAAGCACGGCATTTGTTTTCACATTCTTAAACTAGGTGAGTTAGAAACCGACATAGAATAACAATTGCTTTCTTTTCTTTTCCTTTTATTCTTTCTTTGTAAAAAAAAAAAAACAAAGACACGAGAGGTATCGTATTAGTTTTTAGTTTAAAAATTTATATTTTATGCAATTTCATTTAAAGTGGTTCGGATTGAAGCAATTTTTCAATGTTAGATCTACTTCTATTTTTCTAAATATTTTATGATTTTGATGAAGAAGTTATAGTTGAGGATTACAAGTTATCAAAGAAGTTTTCTATGGTTAAATTAAAATATGGTTTTATGATATTGATTTCTTCAAATAATTTAATTATTTTTTTGTGCGTGCACCTTTTATGAGTAATATTCTATGAGGTTCGGACACTTCTTCTTAAATGGCGTATCTGTGTTGGATTCGTGTCGACACTCGTACGACATTCGTGTGATACTTATCGGTGAAGTGTTCAATTCAAAAAAATATTTATTAGATTTTTGAAAATTTTAGCACGGTTTTAACACAATTTTAAAATGTATAAATACAATAACTTTCTAAAAACTCAAATTTATTGTATAAATTTTTATTATGATTATAAAAATAAGAACAAATTCTTTTGAACTAGTCATGAAATATATCTTCCTGCTTCCAAAAGAATCTGGAATTTGCACATAAATATTTATTTTCAATTTATATAATTCAAAATTATATAATATATAGATTCGTGTCCTCGTATTCTATATTTTATAAATTATATGTATCTCCGTATCCGTATCCATGTCGTGTCAGTGTCCGTATCCGTATCTGTGCTAGGTAATATTAATCATCATTTTTACTATTTCATCTGCTATGAAATTTCCAGATTAAAATTTTATTTACAGTATATTGTGTCACGAGGTAAATTAAAGATTTATAAAGAAACATATTTTTCATTAAAGATCTCAATTATCCTAAATTTTTGACATAATTTTCGTTAATCAATTATCACATCTTAGAATTTAGTGTTAAGGCTTTGAGCCCTTCATAATTGAAATTCAACTCTCTTTTTTTTCTGTCTCTTTATATTTTATTTCTACTATATTTTTTTATATCAAATAGTCTTATGGGAGAAAATGTTTTTTTACGTAATTTATATATTAAAATTCTACCAAATTTAATCCCACCTCAAAATCTTTATTTTGGATAAGCCTCTTTTCAAGTCACATGTACTTATCTTTTATTTAGTTTATAATGTATCACAATCTTCATTCAATAAACTTCATAGAGAAATTCGTTTAAATGAGTTTTTATTATATAGAGTTTGTTACTTTAAGTGTAGTAATAATAATTTAACAAACAAGTTTATTTTATACAATAGACATTAACTTATCTATTAAATCATAATGCTATCTATGAAAATTATTTATTGTACATATTGTATATAGGAACCCTTAATTAAATATTTAAAATATGTATTAAAATAACAGAGAAAATATATTTACACTATCAACAAATATAAAACCATCATATATAAGTTTTATAAGATGATTATTATAAAAATGAACAAATTTATCATAAGTCATAATTTATGATGAAATAATAATATAAAACTGTATCTACCATTTATTCAAACGAAATTTATACTTAATTTTTTTTAAAATAAAAAAATAAAAAAACTGTGGTTGATAAGGAAGTGAATTTGTGATGAGAAATTGAGAAACTTTGGTGTTGGTGGTTACAAAAACCGCAGGACCCATATAGCAGTCAATTCCTCATTTATGGTTCTTATCTCTTTATGTAAGATTTTTTGTTTTTTAAATTTATAACTTAGAAATATTATAATTATAATTATTTACACAGATGTGTTTAGTTATAAATTTAGAAAAAGATTAAAACAAAATATAATGGAATTAGAATAGATGGTTGCAAATAAAATTGTCTAAAGTGTGGTGAATTGGAGAGAAAGAGACTGAAAAGAAATCCACGTCTGAATCACTATCATGTGTTGGTAGTGTTTTGCTGCATTTATTCATGTTTATGAATTATTAGTTTTTCCTTTAATGAGGGATTTTATTATTTTGATGACAGATCATTGGAAAGAGAGGGAAGAATTTAATCATTTCATTTATATCGCTTTCCTTCTACATTAGCCTTTTCCTCCTCTTTTATAGGGATTTGCTTGTGATTTATTTATATATTATAATTTGTTTTTCATATTCTCATCCTATTGTATGATTAACATCATTATTATTAGCAAAACACAAAACACAAGTTTTGTTCCAATATGTATGTATTCACATATTTTATTTTATTATTTATATAATTTGTGTTTAATATTAAAAATCGAATAATAAATATTATATATATCTATTATATATTTAATAAGATTTATAAAATTAAATTCATTAATTAATATATAAATGAGAAAGTATAATATTTTAATAATTTTAGTGTCATTATTAACATTTGAACAAATACAAATATATGATTGCATCATTTTTTATTGATAATCTTTTTTCTTTACATAAAAAGTCAATTGAAATAAATAAATACTCTTGTTTCTATTTCATCTTTGTGTTTCCTCCTCTGGGTTTTCTTTACTCATATGGATTAATGACTTCTACACCTTCTATCCAAGAAACATGAAAACAAAATAAAAACATGTAAATAAATAAGCTTAATAAAATATTTATCACTTTTTAGTTTTAAAGGCTTAAAATATTATCTTTAAAAATAGAAAAGAAGTAATGAATAATTATTTTTTATAAAACAATCATTTTAGTGCTTTTGATAAGAAAAAAAATAACATTTGAGTCTTTAATAAAAAGAGAAAAAAAGGATTTTTGGGAAAAATGGTGAAGAAATAGCAACAGACACCATGTGTATATCTGAAACACATAAAACAAAATGTGGTTAAGTTATGAATATTTTTTTTTAGAAACTTATTCATTTGAGAGTGAAGGGAACAAAGTAAGTGTGTGAGGGGAATTGGAGAAGAGAGCTAGATAGATGAAGAGTCATTCAACTTAATTCAACCAAAAGATCAAACTTCATGTGCTTATGACGACAATGGTAAATCTATACAAAATTCTATTTGCAAAAACACAATGCATGTAAAGAAGATGGAACAATTGGAACAAAACAAAAAAAAAAATAGAAAAAAAGGAGAATGAGCTCTAAAATAGAAGAGAAAGAGAAAAAAAAAGTGAGAAAGCATGTGTCTCTAAGAGAAAACTATGTGAGAGAGGGTGAAGTTTGAGATACATTAATATTGTAACTGATCAGTTTAAGGACAATTAAGAGAGAGAGAAGTGAGAAGTTTTGATAGAGAGAAAAGTGTGATATTTTTAATAAAGAGGAAAGTGAAAAGTTTTTAAGAAAGTTACATTTTGTTTTCAAATTATAAAATTAGAAAGATGAGAGTGAGTGAATACCAAAAAAAAAATGATAAGAATATCCAAAATAACAATAAAATAACAAAAAACTCATATTATATATTTCTAAGATAATAAAATAAAATATTGACATAAGAATAAAATAGAAAAATAAATGTATATAAAAAATAACTATTATGAAGATCTTTATATATTAATATAGATTAAATAAAAACTATATGTTTGATTGTAAGTTGGATACATGCATTTGTCCATTTTTTTACAGTTTTATATTTATACAATAACTATGATGTGTTAGGGTGGACAATATGTTTGACCCGAAATGCATTTCTTTCTTCAATCCCACCCGTGCTAATTGTGTTATTAGTAAAGATTTCAAGATATATGAAGGTGCAGAAGGAAAGCATGGGCTGCAAAAAGAAATCTCCCAAAATGAATTGGAATTGGAAGCCACAACAAATGGGTTGGATTATGAAAATCTTTTCATTGTGTTTTGTGTCTTGTGCCATTTCTTTCTACACCCCATAGTTAAAAGATAAATTTGTCTCACCGTCACCACCCCTGTCTTATGTCATCCTTATTTATGTACTGTATCATGAATAAATTTAAGAAAGAAAGTGTTTTAAATTATATAATTTGAAAGACTTCTGAATTACGCAATTCAAAAGTTTTTTTTATAATAAATTGATTTTTTATATTGTGTAATCTATTTTTTTTTTCATGCAAAAAATTGTTTTTAGAATTTTATAATCCATAAGCTAAAATAATTAGTTGAAAATTTAGAATTTGACTTCAATATTTTAGGTAAATATTTACCAAATGTTTTTCTTACAAAGATTCTAGTGAAACAAACTAGGTCTAAACATTATACCTTTTAGCAGCTTCTTCAAGGCCTCAGTTTCCACATTCTATAACAATAACGCTTCTTTCTTTATTTTAAAAAAGAGCACTTGAAATTACAATTTTTAAATTTTTGAATAACCTAGGCCCATCTGAGAGCCCGGCCCAAAATAAATTGAAGGCCTAATAAGGTATCATGTTAGAAAATAATCTAATGAAAAATGGAGAAAGTAAGGATAATAATAATACTATTATCCTATGTTTAATGTTCTGTTACAACTTTAATAATATTTGAGTAATTGAATCCCTCACATTTATACTTAAAATATCTTGTTATTTTATCAATTTAATGTCCAAAATTTAATGATTTAGTGCATGGACTAAAATTTATAAATTTAAATTTGACTAAACTTCTTGTAAATTGAGTTTGCAAAAATAGCTCTTATTACTCCTCATTTTCAAGACAAAACTCAGTTTATAATTGGATTTAAATAAAACTAAACCAGATAAATTTTCAATTTTAATTTCTTAACGTTAGTTGGGTTTCCTACTAAACCAAACACGTCACATGCCTTTGTCTATAATTTAAAAAAAAATGTTTTTAATTCTTATGCTATGTGATTTGAATGTATATTTTATTGCTAAACATTTTTTTTTTATAAAATTCATTTATATCTTACTAATAATTTTTTTTACAGCAGTTACTAAGAGAAAACAATATTTTGCTCATTTCGTTCCAAAAACAGCTGGTCACATCAGTTCCATATAATTCTGGCACATGACTTTATTTATTTTTATTTAAATTTCAAAGTTATTTTATGTGATCACAAGTGCTGTATAACATGAATTTTATATAAAAAAAAACATAAATACCAAAATTTGTTTTGTTTCATAAACATGTGTATTCGTGAAAAAGATTAAGTTCAGATATTTTATTCTTCTATAAAAAATATTTCTTTTTAAGGCATTATATATATTCCCCAACCAAAAGACAACATCATTTATAACCATGAATTATGATGGCTGCATGTGAAGCATTATTTCTCTTTTGCCATTACGAACCTAAAACTATGTTTTATACCCAGAGTTTTGCACCTTCATGATTTTTTCTCTCTTGCATAATTATCATCACCAACCTTTTCAACACTGTTTTTATCCAGAGTAGAATAAACGACATTAAACTTCATTACCTGAATAGTTGTCCTACAAATATTAAAAAAATTAACCTTTTCATAAACTGAAGTTAAATTGTTGATGTTGTTACCTACCCTTTTGTTGGTGAGCACTCGAACTACTAGCGGGACCATATCACAACTCACTGTGTCAGTACTTTCCAGTTACCCCAAAATCAGATACCATAGTATCGAAAAATAGAAGTTGATTCTGATTTCTACCTATAAACTGGTATGAACACTGAGGTGGATTAAATGTTGTGCATGTGTGTGTGCTCTCTTTAACTTTCAGACTCACTGTTTCTATGGATAGGTGATCACTTATCAGCTCTTTATAGTTACACATTAAATGTTGCAACCCTTCTTCTATAACTAGTTTTTGTGCTAAACCAGATGTGTCAAAGTCTCAGTGCTGTTTTGTTTGTATATGTAAACAGGTTGAGGAAGATGCACTGGGATTTGGTGGCTTGAAGGGGTGCCAGCCTTGTGTGGTCACACATTTCGACAGTGTTACTTTCAAATGATTTTTGATAACTTCACATCTTACAAAGCCTCATATAGTGGTCCATGGTCAACTGAGGTGTCATTTCTTGAATAATCCAATTCTGGCTTAATTATGCCCCTAATGGGTGATGTCAAGCCACTTCTGTTGTCTTTTTAACTGGATGTTACGTTATCATTTTAGAGCTTTTTAGTGATTGTACTCAAACGACAGAGATCTTGGAATCATTAGATTGAGATGTTACCTCTTTAAGCAAAATGAATGAATGAACCCCACCATGGAACAGTAGAATAGCATACAACATTAGCATTGCTTTACTTCCTGAAATTGACGATGTGTGTGAGCTACCCTTTTCTTTTTATTTGGAAATGTGCGATCGGAAATCGTTTCTGCTCACAGTCACTTCTTTCATTTTTCTCCACCCCTTTTAAAAGCCTCTTTTCCCAGTAAACTCTTTTCCCAAGTCTGCTCTCGTTTTCATTTGTAATGATGACCCTTTTGGCCACCAATAATAAAAGATGAATCTTATCAATTTTATGACACTGCCATCACCAAAAATGTTACCCCAAAAGTTAGTCCACACACAAACAGGTCATCAACACCACTCACATGTTTTCATCTTCATGCCATGCTATTGGGCTGGTCTTTCTACCGGACTTAATGTGAAAAAAATTCTTAACACCCAATTACATTTTATAAAAGTTTCAACTCCTTATAACTGTACGTGTTATTGATAATACATTATTGTTTAGATCGAAACTACTGCGAGGTAGACTCGAACATAAAATAACTTCTCTGGCAATTTGTTGATGCTTCTATGAATTTGAAGACAGATATTATTATACTAAGTGATAGAGGGATATGAACCATAAAATCCAGTTGTAGTATGTAATCCATCTGAAATAATACAAGACTCAAACTATAGTCACAATTTATTGAAGCAAACTTTTGATGATGATATACATTTGCACAAATATAGTAACAGTCACTAATACAATTGACTTAGGAAAGAGGCACACTTTGGTTACATATCTCATATCTGTTGTATATGGGACAAGGAAAAGGACTTTACAAGTTACAAACATGACAAGCAAAATTATAGAACAAACTAGAATGGAAAAGTAGCAAGAAATAAGCCTCCTAAATAGTCCTTCTAAGGCATACGACTGCAATCTTCTATGATTAATTATTAGTTGTGGTCCTGCTGTTTTGAATCTGGATTAAGAGGACTTCTTCCCAGATTTGATAGTCTCACTTCTCCAGCGTTTGGACTGAGGGAACCTCTTGCACCAGATCGAGGACTTTGCTCAGTTTTGAGCTCACCCACGCGTGAACTAAATGAGACGCGTGGGCTTAGATGGCTTTTAGGATCAGTTCTTGGTGTCGTGGTGGAGCTTGTGATCTTTGGACTGCTAGTGTGCCTAAACTCGCCACGGCTTCTTGTGATAACTTCATCTAGGATCTCACCTTCTCCAACATGAGAAGCACCACCTCCAAACTCTGATTGCTGTTAGAACAGTTGTATGGAACATAAGCAAATGTATCCACAAAAATATATATAACAATGACTAAAATGTGGATTATCATAAAGGACAAAACTTAATCGTAATTCCATTGATGTTTTAGTGAAGTTTTTATCTTAGTAATCGGTGTCAACCTTTGTCATGTTCATAATCGAAGTGAATCTTCAGTTTATGGGTGAAAAACAGTACCAAAAGCACTTATTCCCATCATAAATTTAAGCTAAGCTAGTTGTATACGATAAGAAACCGTACTGTTGCAAGGTTGAATGGCAAAGCTGTTTGCTCTTCATACGCGGCTGCATCCAAGTCTTGAAGGTGTGCCCCCTTGAAAAATTTGGGGAGAAAGTACTGTCTTACCGGAACTAAGAGCATGATCATCATAGGGAACATGACCCCGGCAATAGGAACCCATGTTAGTCCAAAGCATACAAGAAGGTAAATGGTTTGGAAAATGGTGAATGTTGCTATTGTCTTGAAAGGAACTGTTTCTACAAAAGTAGCATGGTAATCCTCAAGAACCCTGCACTCAAAGAAGAAATTTGTTGATCATAAGAGGCATGGGATAGAGGATTGAACAGTAGAAGGATAAAAGAAATAGAATGTTTTTTTACTTGTATCTTCTGCTTGGTGCAGTGAAGAGCAATAAGATCCTTTCCCAGAATTGATTTCCTGGCAAACTTTCAATGGCCATGAAGGCAAAATAGCCCCAAAGGACTGAGGTTGGTATTTTCTTGAGGACAGGCATGGCTGCAACGCATCCTCCCACCATTATTGCTTGAAGAAAGTTACTCAGACGCTGTTCCTTAACCTCAACAGGCAGCAAATCGTCTATTTCTTTCTCAACATCAAATAAAGTCTCATCTATGGGGGCATCCATGTTTCCCATACTAGTAGCTGCTTGAATGGTTGATTCTTTAAGTTCTTTTAGTCCTTGCGCCTGATCATAATAATATGTGACATGTATAACAATATGTCATGCGCTAATACTTGAGCTACAAAATAATAAGGTTCACTGTGACCAAAATATGTTTTCCTGTGCTATAATCTTTCAATGTTACTGGTAAGAAAGAAGTGATTAGGCGATGAGTTTTTTATTGACAAATGAAGCACATATAGTCTCTTGTACTATACTAAACGCTTGAAACTCAAGTAAGGGAGATTTAAGGATAAGAAAAAAAGTTAGCATACTTACTCGAGCAGAGGGGTCCTGGTAAATAAGAGGCGTCTGCATTTGATGGTAGGCTTCTACCATGTTGCCATATAACTGTCCTAAACTAGCATTCTTTCCCATACTTTTTCGTGCGGTTACCACCAGTTTGTTCCGAAGCAACTGCACCACCATTGCTCTTTTTAGTGAGACTTGTTGATGTAGTGCTTAGTATTATAAATTAATTAGGGAGAAATTGACAAAAGCACTGACTTGATTACCTGATGTTTAAGAGTTGCCAGACTCTTTGTGTGCATTGGAGACTGTGGTATGACTCCATTTGCTGGAGGAATTCCAAGAAGGCCACACATTAAGGTCTTCCCTCCAGAAAAAAAAAAAAAAAACCTTTAGAAAAATAATCATTCAATTAAATCTAAGTTTATTATGCATGTACTACATATCATTATAAAAGATTTTATACCGCCAACCAATCAGAAGTAATTTTTTATGTCTTTTGAAGTAGTGATTGCATGAGAGTATATTCATATTAATATATTACAAATGCTAAAAAATGAAGCAAGGAAGGAACATAAAAAACTGGCTCACCAAAAATCCCAAAAGAAGCAAGTCGTAATGGTAAGAAGATGGCTTTCTCAAATTGAACTCACTCTGCTGGGAAAGCTGGGATGCTACACTATGGTCAAAGTAATAAAGCACAGCAATCATGGTGGCTGGGATAAATGCTCCGATTATGTAGACAACAGGAACATGAACCATATCCTGTTATGTTCATGACAAATAAGTACAATATATATATACTTTTATCACAAGTCCACTTGTTAATAAATAATGGAGAATTAAAGAAGTTGCAATTAATTTGCATGCCTTAATAACAGTCCAATTCTCGTATGCACCCGGTGACCATGGATTCGGGCTGAACAGGCGCCTTGGAATACCATGTGGAACACTTCCAGCAGGCAGGTAGGATACACCTGTCCAAACCAGGACCATAAGTGGCACACCATAGTCTGCTATTAGGCTGCGAAGCCAACCTGTTAACAAATTCAGTGTTAGAGATGTAATATAAAACCATTAACTTGCTGATAAAACAATAACATAAAATTAATGTGTCTTCACCTAACAGTTTAAGTTTTTGGAATTGTAATCAGAAGACAAACACTTACCAGTACCATAACGCCATGACCTAGCCTTTCTGCTTCTTAATGCAGTGAGGAGAAGGCCAAATGAAAGCACTAGAGCAAACATCCCGTTAGAAAACCTCCATGAAGGTATAAACTCAATTGATTTTGGATTTTGTCTTTCTGGTATGCGAAACTCGTCAACAAGTCCCTGAACAATTATGGCAGCAGTATGTTAAATTAATTTGTCCAAAGTGCATTGCTAATTCAGGTACTAATGTATGGTTTGAACTCTTGACAAAGTTAACTTTGATAACTTATCTTACTTTGATAGCTTGCTGCATGAAGAGCATTGCAATAAGCATGCCAAATAGTTCTCCTGCAATACGGGTAAACCTGTTGATTATAGAGCAAGCCCCTAAGATGGCTAGCAAGAATAGCAACACTGCAGTCCAGACACATACCCTACAAAATCAGGTTAAAGGAAAAATAAAGGACAATGTTAAGCCACGTTATGATGAATGGTACTAGAAAACAATTGCATAAATAGACAAACTTATTTACCATCCAGTCCATGCCAGAAACAAATTGCGGCCCAACTCTGGTCTCTCTTTTGCAAAATTAAACATGAATGTGTACATGATCACGGTAGGTTCTGCCACTCCTAAAATCAGCAAAGGTTGACCTCCAAGGATTGAGTGTATGATGCCACATATGGAAGTGGATGCCAATGTTTGAACAGCAGTTAGAACACCGTCTGCAAGTGCAAAACAACAGGCAAGCGTTATCTTTTATAGTTTTTTTTTTCTTTCTGAGGAGAAAGAAGAATAAATTAAAGCTAGAATATTCAGTACCAGTATCTCGCTCAAGTTGTTCCCCGAATGAAATGACTGGTATTGCTGAAGCAAAGAATATGTATGTGGTGGGCGCCAAAATCCTGTAAAGGGATGTGAAAATTTAGAAACTTGTATACTGTTTAAATACCATTGGTTGAAGCCAAGAAACATTCAAATCTTTCAATACATGTCCCCACTAGTAGCTAAACAAGTTCAGAATATATACATACCTTAAACCTGCTTTGATTCCACCCGTCCAATCTTGCTTGTAGCACATCAACCTTCCTCTCAGATCATTCTTGATTCCTTCAAAGGGTACAAATGTTTCCTCCATATCTTCTTCCAGACCAAAAAGGGTCAAAGGGAATCAATATAGACTTCCAAAGGCTGCCACTGGGGCTAAGAGTAACAGTGCCAATCAGAAACTAACAATGTATAGTTTACATTATTTTTGTTGTTTTCAATTTGTTTTGGCTAGATTTCTCGACAAGGCTCAATCACAGGCAAGCTGGGGAAGGAAAATGGAAGAAAGTGGGGACAAAGTAAACAAGAATTTAGCATGAATAATGCAGTTTGGTCTGAAGAGACATATGGGAGAGTGAGAGATTCAATGGTGTGAATATGCCAAGAAGCCAGCTGTAGCACCAAAAGCAGGGTTAGGAACTCGGGATAGATGCTCTTATTGGGTAGCACCACGAAAAGAGCAAGTTGTATTGTATTGTATTGTATTCTTCTGGAGTGGTTCCTAATAACAACAATGTGTGTGAGGGTAGAGTATTTATAAGCTTTAAAAAAGCAAAGCATTGAAGAAAGAAATGAAGGTAGATTTGGTGTGGAAAGCACTCTGCGTGCCACTGGCTTGGCTCGTAAAATGTAAATACAGATCAGTCCAATCTTTCCAGCTTCATCATCATCAATAGTTTTTCAATGCTTTTATGCCAAAAGTCAGCATCAAAAAATAATCTGGTCCCACTCAGTAGTGTGAGATCGCTCTACAAAATGCAGAGTTTATAAAAAGAAGTACAAATTGAATCCTTTACAGAAAGTAGTAACTTACGCCATGCCCTCCTAAACTTATAAGATAATGTTTAAAAAAGTTGTGGTAATTAAAAGTAGTCTACAACAACACCTTAATGGTTTTAAAACACATCAAAACTTTCAAGTAGTAAAATAAAAATGAAAGAAAGGTATCTGTATTAGTGGGAAGAGATGCGAATCATGCAATATCATCATCCTTCATTCCCCGTTGAGTATACAGCAACCCATTTAGTTGACCATCCCATTTTTTTTAGTCTAATTTTCGATCTATTTGGGTGAGTACATGATTGCTTGCGTTGTGATGAAGAATGCATTAAACTAGGCACCTTAACATGGACAAAAGCAAATTTAATACCAGTAAAAAAGTTTATGTATTCTAAGTATGAGATTTCATTTTTTATATAATTATTAGACAGGAAATGTAAGAATATTAAGCTCATCAATTTAATATTAGACCTTTAAACAACAGTTTAAACTTCTTTAATTATAAAGGGTTTTTAAGAAAAATATAAATGAGTCTAAACATGTATTTTTTAACAGAGTTAAACCATGTTGAAATGACAATCTTCTGTTTAATTCCAAAGGATTGGAATGTGTTGTAGTTGAGAGATTAATTATGCTTGAGGTTGTTGATTATGAGTTGAAATTTCTTTGGTACTACTTTACACTCAACAGTTAAACAATTTAGGATGATTGGTTGTCGGTACTCGCTATAACTTTGATTATTAAATTCAACAAAGCAACATTAAACTTCGCTACACATCAAACTTGTCTTGAAATTGTTCTCAGCACAATATTGGAAATTTCAACATCTCATTAAAAACCTAAATAAGGCCCAATAATATATATAGTATATATTTTGTTTGGCCATGTGCCTTTGGAAGTTTGAAAACTCATGGTGTCATGCTCAGAGAGGTTTGTTCCGGGATATTAGCCTCCCCTTGCGAAGTAAACTCATAATGCTACGTACAAAAATCTGTCTTTTACAAAGCTCCTACTTTTTCTTATTGGTTCGTGCATACACACGTTTAACATCAATGGGTCTTGGTTATAAGATGAAAATATTGACTTCATTATACATCTTAATGAAAAAGGAAGATCATGAAAAACAAAACTGAAAACAAAAATCTAATCTTATATTAAGGTACAAGTTAAGTCTAATCAAGAAATTGAAGATTTTTTTATTTATAGAGTTAAATATGTCTTTTTAGCGTGAAATTAATTTTTGTCTCTAATACAAACTTTAAACCTTTTAGATACTTGTACTAAGAAAAGAAAATTATTAGGATGAATCTTACCAGTGTTTTGTTTCACGTAATAGATAAATTTTCAGCTTAAACTATATTATAACATTAATGTGACATGAAATATTTTAACATCCTATTTACATTGAAAATCCTTTTGTCACCTAAAACAAAACTATCATATATTCATTCTAATAATTTTCTTATTAAAAGCACACAAGAGGTTTAAAATTTGAACTAAGAACGAAAATTAATTTCGTCAAGAATGAAAAAAATATTTAACTTTTATTTATATAATATAAATTAATCTTATTTCTAATACATGTGAGTGTTTCTTTATTTAAATTTCAAGTCAACACTTTTGAGTTTCAAATTTTGATTCTTTTAATTCATTAAGTGAGACTACTTTTTAAATTTTCAATTGAATTATTGTTAATTATTCGAGTGAGACTTTAAGTTTTATTCTTTTAGTTTTAGTTTCGGTGCCTTATTTTGTTTTTTATTTTTAAACAAAAATAATATAAGACGACTTTGTCGAAAGCAAAAACAAAATGTTTATTATATAAACTTGTTTTTTAATGAAGAATAAATAATAATACGGCGTATAATGTGATAGAACATTGAGTGAGACATATTTAATGTTTAGAAAGTGGCATCATGCTAAGGTATGGGACCAAAACCTGTTTCAGACGTATTAATAAAGTAGTAGTATTAACAGCTTTAGGTGGGTCGTGAAGGGATTCATTCATTCATTCATGCACGAGCATGAAAGTCTCTGCAATGAAACTCTATTCTGAAGGCAGATTCGTTGTCGTGGACAAAAAATATTGCAACTTGCAAATACAAAATCATTTCTTATGTTTTTGTTCTCTAACTTTTTTATTCTGCAAATAGCGTTGGGCTTTTTGGGCTCACCACACATTCACTATTCAATGCAGGTGTTGTTTTGCTGCGCAACCTTGCTTCACCAACATTTCGCGTTTGCATAAGTTGTTTTCACGCGTTTCATTTCAATAATTGTTGGGAAATGGGAGTTTTAAAAAAAAGTATATAATCTCAATGAGAATTTGTTTACTTTATTATGATGGCAATTATTTCTTTAAATATGAATTAATATTTGAAATATTTGCATAATATATTTGTTTTTTAAGTAAAATGCTCATGGTAAAATTACAATATTAAATTAGTCTAAATATCAAATAAAAACTAGTAGCAATTAGTAACTTTTTTAAAAAAAAAAATTATTTAATTAATGGCCAGTAGGTTACTGCTTTTTTGTTTTGTTTTTAATCTTTTAACTAAAAAAATGTAGTTAGTTATTACGAAATGGAATGTCCTTATCTATAATGAAATGTCCTTATCTTTACTTGATGTGAGATCTCCAACACACTCCTCACACCGAGAGTGATAGATAGAAGCTCGTGCGTGTGATAACATATTATTGGTGGTGGTTTGATAAGATCAACAAATACTCGCTATGATAGGATCAAAATTCGCTCTAATAGAAAACTCAAATAAACCGTGACTGAAATCATTACAATTATGCCACAAAAGTTCTAGCTATGCAAAGCAAATATTTCCTTTGGAGTAGTGTAAACCATTACAAAAAAGAAAAGATCCTAAGGAGAAAATATATTTTAAGGTGTGCACATTTTTTCATATCTTTGGAATATTTTATTAGTTTTAAACTAAAATAAAAAACAAAAGAATATAGGTTATATTAGATGTTAAAAAAATAACTTTTGCCGTTTGTATGGGAATATAATTTACCTATCTCTTAGCTCAGAGAGATAAAATTTGTACACTTATAAGAGGACGTAGTTTTTTTTAAATAACTCAGGTTCGGAAATATTTTTTTTATAAAATTCTAATGAATATAAGAATAAATATTGAGTAACTTTTATATTCCCATTAATACATTTTTTATGGTATATTGATCAAAATTTAAAGGAGGATATGTCCTAGAATAAAAAAATTGTACTTTTTGAACTTCACTTTTATACAGAATTGCGATTCAACATATATTTTTTAAAAATTAATAAATAAAAAAATTAAATAATTATTTTGAATAAATTTAATTTTTTGTTTACATATATTAGGTAAATAATTTTATACTATTATTTTCACGACACAAATGTAATAAAATGTGAGGAAAAAATTTAAATTGTGAAATATGAAACGGAAGGAAGAAAATATAAAAATATAAAAAAAAAAATTAAATTATGCGGATCATGTTGACCATCCCATTTCGTCTTGTATTTGACCCACAACGACATCAGATTATAAAGACAAATCTGAATATGCTAGAATAGACCATCATTCATATTTTATTGGCGAGTCACACATCTGCACGATATTACTAGTTGCTATAGTAACTAAATTAGAGATCATTTTAGAAACTAAAAAAGATTGGTTTCTAAATTAGTTTCTATTATTGTCAAATAGTTTCTAAATTAGTATCTAATTAGCTACGAAGGTTTTAACTACCAATTATTTAGTTTCTAAATTTGGTAGCAAAAACTTTGGTTGTTAATTAGATACCAATTTATAAACCATTTAAAAATAATAAAAACTAATTTATAAACCAATTTTTTTTTATCTCTAAAATGGTATCTAATTTAGTTAATATATCAATTAATTATTTTTTATCTCTAAAAATATTTGATGATTTTTTTTTATGAAGTATAACATTCCACTTTTTCACGTCAACACTACCAATTCCATAATAATAAAAAAACATGATTGTAAGTCTAACTAAAATTTTTTGAACCCCACCAATTATAGCAACCTTGTGAAACTTAAACCAATTTCACTTATATAATTGTGTAATACAGACACACGTTTGGGAAAAATTTTAATATTTAATTTTATAAATTAGTTATTAATTTAATCAAAATTAATTTAAAATCTAAAATAATGAACAACTAAAATTAATTAATTAATTTAATTAATATAATAATTAATCAATTTTATTTTTAAATTAATTGTTATTTAATAAATCATTTTAGTGATTTATTGAATATATTTATTTTTATAATAATTATAAGAGCAAAAAAAGTAAGGATATTAGTGAATTGAATATAATTTCAAATGGTGTAAAGATTTTTCTTATTGTATGATAAATTTATTAAAAATCATCTTACGTATTTTTTTGGAGTGATATTGAGTTTGTGAGATTGTGTTAATTAGGTAAGTACTTAACCATGTTAACAGATAAAGTCTTCTACTTGTATATTATTCTTTACGTCTCATTTGATATTTTTGTTCTTGAAATATATTTCTACATCTAACTAAATACACTTAAAAAAAAAATCATAAAATAAAAACTAATTTTAAAGACAAAAATAATTAATAATTATAGTAACTAAATTAGAAACTAAATTAATTTTTAGTTTCTAAATTAATTTCTATTATGGTTAAATTACTTTCTAAAAGTAATTACAGATTTTATTACCCAACAGAAATCGATATTATTCATTAGAATTGTCTTTTGTCGCTTGAAATAACACCACATTTGAAGCAACAAACCACTCTCAAATATGTAATGTTTTTGAATAATTGGTTTAAAAGTTAACAATATTCTATCATATGACTAATAACATAGTAAAAAAACCAAACACTTGAGTTTTTTCAATTAAATTCTGTTAAACAATAATATCTAAAACCTTTTTGTTGGTTGACCTCAAAAGATGCTATATAATATGCCCTAATTTGTCAGAAAGATTGAAACCTTGTACCGCACTATCCACCATAACCTTGTTCATTTAAATTTAATGGTTTTTTTTTGTTTAAAAGCGTTGGGCATTATGGATCAGAATCTAAGAATTTTATTATCAATTATTACAAGTCGAACTAATATTAGAGACATTGCAATAATGAACCTGGTAATAAAGCATTCCGGAACAATTTTTATCATGGTTTATATATTATGTGCAAAGGGGAATATTTTCCTCCACAAATTGTTTCTCTTAAACTATTCACACTTTGAAGGTCATCACAATGATTAAAAGAAAATAAATCACATGCCATTATTGATCACAGTCGCATACCTAACAAAACAATTTGGGGAAGGTTCATATGAAAACAAAACTTGCCCTCCAAAGTAGTTTTCCTCCATTATAATTGCTGCTAGCATTGAAATGATTTTGTCGAGCACAAAACTTTATTGTGGTCTTAGACATGATTGAATATGTTAATGGCAAATAAGGATCAATAAACCTCCCAATAAAGGCGAAAGCAGCCTACTAATGTGAAGTTCAACACCATTGCCAAAGTGGTAGGTCCATTCTATTTCTCTGAAAGTCACTTCACTAAATTTTTTACGTCAGAAGTTTCATAAAACATGAAAAGAGTTATATAACTGTGTTTCTGTGTGGCTATATATTTTTATTCCTCATAAAAATAATTATATAATACGAATATATATATATATATATATATATTATATTATTATTACAAGACTGATTCAAAATGATTTACTTTTATAATAAAAAATTATTTAATAAATTTAAATTTTAAAAAATCATTATATTTGTTATTTTTTAATTTGTTTTGGAACTGTGTTATGATTGTCATAAATCTAACTGTTCCTGTTAGGGAAATAAGACCTAGAGAATTATTGAGAAGCTTCATCTTCCTTCCTCTTATTAGGTAGTTAATCTATGCTTCAACTTTCACTTTCAGACTTTTTACTACTCCTTTGAGTCTCGGTTACTCAACCACTCGATCTTTTGAGGAATACCGAATGAGTGGAAAAGAGACCGTCCCTTACTCATAAGCAGGAAAAGATCTAACTTGCCTTATCCAAAGACCTTGCACTTCGACGCTCAAGTCAGCAAAAGGGAGTTCGACACTCAGTTGTCGGAGCACATTAATAAATGACGTATCTACTTTTTGGAATGTGCGTTATTTATATTGTTTTAATAGACTTATCTTGTTGGATCGGATTAGTAAGGTGAATCGTACTTAAAGGTGTATTACCTAATTCTTAATGATGGTTTAGCTTTACTAACCTTGGTTGAGCATAATTGGATCGAAAATATGGTCTCCACACAGGCGTAAGACGTTCGGTCGGCCTGACTGTGAAAACCGAACCATGGTATTGACCATTCGGCCCATACCAGTACACTAACAAATATTTTTTAAGAATTTATTTTAAATTAAACAATTCACTATTACGTATCTACAAGTGTCATATATGTATTCCATGATACGTGGTAGTGGTATTATATGTTAGAATATTATATGTTATTACTAAATAGTGCTCATAGATTTATACTTTATTTGTAAGAACTCTGTATGCGCCTGTCATGAAACCATGAGAGGTACTTTACATGCACGCAATGATTATGCTATGTTTGCTTAGACATTTGAATATTTGATCAACTATATGCAGTTATTCCAAAACACCACTTTCAATGGAACGTCTCTTTGCCGCACCAGGCGGAAATCAAACACGTTATTATTACAGATTATATTGGTTATTGAGTGCTTTAGTTTAACTATTGTGTTTGCTGTTAAACACAAACTATTATAACACCAACCACACATTACAAGCATCTCACTATTACTATTCTTTATGTGGAGTTAAAATATAACTAAAAAAATATGTTAGAAATTTTAGATTGATTAGATCAAATTACAATTTGAGAATAAATTTCTTCTTAAAAGTTTGTTTTATGAAAATAAATTAGGTTTAAACTCGTTTTAGACTTTGCTATTTAGAACATCACTTTACAAACCAGTTTTAATATATTTGATTTATTAAAAATCAATTAGTTAATAACATTTATAAGTAAAAAAACAAGGTTTTTTTCTTTTTATTTGCTTGTATTTCTATCATTATCTTTCTCAAGTAGACATTTTATATATAGCCTAATTTGATATTCGTTTTATCCATTTTTTTAGCTACCTTCAATATTCAAAATATAATTTAACCATCGAAACTTTTGGAAAAATGCAATATCACTTTTCAATCTCCCTTTCCTTTTTAGCTAAAAATACTGGTAAAAAATATTCTTTCTATAACATGCTTCCTAAAAGGAGAAATCCACCAAAAATTGCTTTCAAATATTTCTCTCAAATCACTATAAGAAAATGCAAATATAGTTTCTAAATTTAGTGTCAACAAATATGCGACATTATTTAGGGGACACAAAATATTTTATATTTTTTTAACTGCATAAAATTATTAAATTTTGTAATGTTAATGAAAAATCATACGTTTGTTAAGCGGACACCAACATATAAATAATATTTAAAAATAAATAGAATTAGCTTAGTCCACTATAATAATATTAAAATATGTTTTATTCAATAAATTAACATTAGTTTGGAAAATACTACGGTATTATTATATTATTTAATTTGACACGTTTTTAAGCGTCATCATAACTAATGGTATAATATTGTCATTGTTTTTAATTTTTGTAAACTAATGGTAATATTGCATCATTGTTTTAATTTTTGTAAAAAATGTGTGTTACCGTTGGTTAAGCGGAGACTATCACATTTTGATCTCTAAAAGATTAATTAATAAAAATATTTATATGTTATAAATATGAGTCTTTATGATAATGAATCGAAATTTTAAATTATTTTTAATATAAAAATCTAGATTTTAAATCTTCTCATTTATAATTTTTTTTTCTCTCATTTTTTATATAAATTTTTTCTTTCAATTTTTATATAATTTTTTTACACTTATCTTTTTTTTTTTTTTCCGTTTACAATCTTCTCCTTTATTCATACTCTTTTCATTTTTTTCATTCATACTCATCTCCTTATCAACATCTATATCCTTCACTCACTTTCATCTTCTTCATCCACACTTATCTCTTTTATGGACACACATCTCCTTCATTCACACTCTTATGTTTTATTCACACTTTTCTCCCTATCTCTTTCATTCATATTTTTTTTTTCATCCACACTCATTTCCTTTATCCATTACAATTTTATTTTTTCGTATTTCATTTTATTGAAAATTAAGGTGTTGTACGGTCAAGTTGACGTAAATTAAATTAATATTAAAAATATTTTATTTAACATTAATCAAATTATAATTAAATTTTATAACCTTTGAGTCGACCAAGTCAACCTTAGATTTTTCATAAATAATTAATATAATATATAGTGTCTATCTTGACATAGGTATAAACAATACTAGTAGTGTCTCTCTTGATATGAGTATAATTAAACACTAGTAGTGAAAAAAAATCATAGTTTTTTTTTACCGATATAAAACATACACTATAATCAAAAGTTAGCATTGTCTATTTTTTATTTTCGTCGATTTTTGGCCAATCCTAAATTCAGATTTTCTTTTAGTAAATTCTTTACCCTGTAAGTGAATAGTGTGGACTTATATTAACAAAAGGATATTCGAATATGTGTAGATGTGTATTTCCTTTCTACGTGTTTGATGATGAGTGATTAGATTGGCTAAGGTTTCAAACCAAAATCTCTATTTGCGTGGATCCATTTCCACCTCAAAATTTATGGTAAAACCAGTTTAATGCGTAATTAATCATTACGACTTGAACACTTTAGCAACACTGTGTGGCTTAAATTGCACGTAAAAGTAAAAAGCAAAGGGAAGGGACCACGTGAAATAGTCGAAAGCGAAATTACATTTACAATTAGCCAACCAATATTCCAACCTTCGTCAAAGGGATGCCTATAAGGGAAAGCTATAATAACAGTACACTGCTTGGATTTGAATGAACCATCCGAAATTGGTCTTGGGCGTTGTTGTGGATTCAACTCCACTTGGAACATCAAGACAAAAGAAGAATTCCCACCATTGACCAAATTCAGCTTCTTCCCAACATTGATTTCCATATCTCTTTTGTTGTACCCCAACCTCAACCTCACAAACAAAGATATTGATTTTATTCATACCATGTTATCCATTTCGTAGTAGGCAGGTGAAAATGTTCGTACACCAATAAACACCAATAGATTCAGATTACCAAATTTATATAATCCTAAATATATTTGGAGGCATATTCTCACCTTAGCAATTTCTAATGCTATATTCCTAAATATATTAGGACACATTAATGATTGAATCATTCAACATACAAAACTAACTGAGTAGGTATAGATGTAGTCTAGTGTCTTATTTACACCTACTTATATATTATAAAATATTTTTATTTTTAGTCCAAGAACTTCACTGCACACTCTTACGCTAAAAATCGTCAACTTATGCGTGACACTATATAATGGTTGATCCGATAATAATATTTGGTAGTTGGTGTTCTAATAAGGTCAACAAATTCTTGTTATATAGACTCTAAATGACAGCCTGATAATGAATGACCTGATAAGGTCAACAAACTCTTACATTATAGACTCTAAACAACTCCGATACCATATAAAGAAGTGTTTAACTCGATCTTATAAAAGATATTTTAATCTCTAATCTCATGAGATTTAAAAAAAAGTCTTAATTACATTTTAATATTTAAGATTCCATTGAAATCAATGAACTAGACTAACTAGAGTGCAATCACGCTCATCACCGTAACCAGGAGAGGTGTAAAATGTATGCCTCACAGAATTTGGAATTTTTTTATTGTGGCTACAATTGAATGAGTACCCTAACCTCCTCACCGAATAAACATAGAAAAAGCTGATTAATGATTGTGCTATGTTGGAAGTTCCTACATTGCTGGTCGCGTCGTTGTAGTATCTGAAGGATTCTCAATTCCATTCTATAGCCACAACAAGCCATTAATGAATCTTCAAAACCTGTCGGTGATAATAAAAACTGGTATACCAGAACAATGACAACCCAAACTAATGAAAAATCTCACCAAAATAAAATTAATGAAAAAAATATTATACATCAATTTTGTTACATCTTTTTTACAAAGAAGAGCGAAAAAAGAAAAAAAAGAAGAGCGAGATAAAATAAATTATGTAATGAGAAAGTTTTGGGAAAAATGATAATGTAAAAAAAATATAAAAATAGATTATCTAATATTTTTTTGTCCAGGTCATTTAACTATCGTGTCCCTATTTTATTATGCTAAATGATTTTGATAAATCAAAATTTAATATTATAATAATTTTACTATTATATATTTATTTGAATAATATATGCATTTTATTTTTTATATTTAACCAATATTAATAAATTATAGATTTGTATTGAAGAAAAGATAGAGAAAAAAAAGTGTATTGTGATTATTTTTAGTAAACAAGTAGTTTATTTTGAAACCCTAAACCCGGTAGTTGGCGCACAATACCACATATTCGTTCGTAAGTGTTTCTATTCACAACAAAACTCTTTCGTGGATGAAATAATGGAGACACCCTTCTTAGCAAAATGAAAAAGTCTCACCATAGATAAATATGATGGTACCACAATACCACATATTCGTTCCTAAGTGTCTCTATTTACATCAACACTCTTTCATGGATGAAATAATGGAGACACCCCTCTAAGCAAAATGAAAAAGTCTCAACACGTTATTGCATAATTTGGAATGCAATTTACAACTAATCGATCCATATCACCTAACATCAATCAGGCCAGCAGATACAAGTGATACTGATGGAAAAAGAAGAAATTATTATGTAGTCATAGTGTAATGTATTAACTCTGAATCATTATTGTTTATTGTATAATAAAGAACACAATAGACTTCTTCACGAATTCAGATTTGAGGGGTCCAACACAAATTCACACTTATGGTGGAAGGTCTTATTTTCCCTCTATCATAAACGATTACTCTTAGGGGTGTGAAATTTGTATATTGAAAAGTAAGAGCGAGACTTTTCACATATTTAAGGAGTGACACACCATGAATCCATGATCCATAATAAAAAAAAAACAAACTTAAAATGTTTAGAATTGACAATGAATTGGAATTTCTATCAAAATAATTTAATGAGTTTTGCAGGGAAGAAGTATAAGGAGACATAAGATATTGTAGATACACCTCAACAAAATTGTCTTGCTGAAGTGATGAACATAACCATTTTAGAGCGGGTAAGGTGTATGTTATTGGGAGTTGGTTTTCCTAAATCCTTCTAGGGAAAAGTCGCAAACAGTGCGATCTATCTGATAAACAAGACTCCATAGTATATTATGAAGTTTAAGACTCTCGTGGAGGTATGAAGTGAAAACAACAAATTATGATAATTTAAAAGTGTTTGGTGGTTTGACATTTGCACATGTCAAGAAGGATAAACTGAAAGCACGAGCAGAGAGATGTATCTTCATTGATAGACTCAACGGTGCTAGCTAGAATAGGATGTCTAGCTTATGCAGCAAACATTATCTTTCTATTGCTTCTGGAGTGTTTGTTCATCTCTTTATTCTTGGAAATTCTTAATGTGGTTTGGTTTATGTAAAAGGGTTGGGATATCCCTTTTGTATCTCTCTTAATTTAATTTCATTCTTTGCTGATAAAAAATAAAAATAAAAAATTGATAGACTCAACGGGTAAAGGGGTATAGGCTCTAAAGATTGAAACTTGGGAAAACTAGATGTTTCGTAAGTAGGGACATCACATTCAACGAGACTCGAAGGGCTATGATATGCATAGATCCAAATAAAAGCAAGAAGAAAGCTCACGTTGAGGCAGAGTTTTTTTGTTGTTGGAACTACAAGGGTTAGACAGTGAAGCATAAAATGACGAGAATCAACCTTCTACTTCTCACTCTAGAAGGTCAGGATGGGTAAATTTGAACTCCAACTATCAACTTATGCATGATAAAGTGGAGGACAATCAAACCAACACAATGATTTGGATACATTGATCTTATCTGCTACAATTTTACTACAAATGAAGTGATAGAAGGTTTAGAGCCTAGAAGCTTAAGAGAGGCAATAGGAAGTGTAAGAGGTCAGTAGTGGCAGTGTGCCATGGAAGAGGAAACTGAATCTTTGAAGAAGAACCACACATAAAGTGGTTGGATGCGAGTGGTTATTTAAAAAAGAAGGCATATTAGGCATGGAGAAAGATATCAACTTGAGACTGATGACGAAAGATTTTACACAAGTTTGAGGGGATAAACTATAATGAAATCTTCTCACCTGTGGTAAAAAAAACTATTGATGAGGATTTTGATGTCAACTGTTAACGACTACAATCTAGTATTGGAACAACTAGACCCTAAAACAACTATTCTACATGAAAACTTGGAGGAGACCATCTATATCTAATAGCTTGAGGGGTTTGTTGAAGATCACACAAAGGTGTCTCTTGTAAAAATCAATATATGGCTTGAAACAAAGTCCCAACAATAGTAGGAGATTTGATGTTCTCCTTAGGCAAATGAGGTTCCAAAGGAACAATTATAATAGTTACATTTACATCCTAAAAAGAAAAGAAATGAGTGCGTTATTCTTGCTCTTGTATATAAATGATATGTTATAGCCAACCAATATAAAAATAAGATAAAAAAGCTCAAAGGAAAATTAAGCACATAATTTGAGATGAAAATTTAGTCCCAAAAGTTACTTGGATATATATATATATATATATATATATATATATATATATATATATATATATATATATATATATATATATATATATATATATATATATTTAAATA
>Ga0123342_1000797_pt1 | contig 51371 bp, 27 predicted proteins | sample Turbeawhitnodule_FD_89960 | JGI IMG/M metagenome (GOLD analysis project Ga0123342, IMG submission 89960) | Root nodule microbial communities of legume samples collected from Mexico - Turtle bean Mexico white nodule | ecosystem: Host-associated > Plants > Roots > Nodule | place: Mexico: Nepantla...
CACTTTGTTCTTGGCACTAAGAGCAGTGATGAAGGACCGACTCCACGAATGGTAGTTTGTTGAATCAAGAACAGGCGACACCAACGAGGCTGCAGGATTCTCGCTTGGGTGTAAGTATAGGAAATTGTTCATCGGCTGTTCCAAAAGGGGCATCAGTGTAGGGTTTCCATTTGAAGAGGAAGCCGGTGTGGGATTTGCATTAGCCGTTGCCTACAAGGATTTAAAGAAAAAAAAAAAAAAAAAACAAAAAAAAACAAGAACAGCAAAGAGGGAAATAAAAAGTGGACTTTAAGCCTAACTCAACCCCATAAAACCGGCTCATAAGGTTGAGGTTTGCACCCACTTATATACAATGAAAGGCTCTAATCTCTAGTCGATGTGGGATCTCCAACAAAACGTGGTTCAAAACAGTAAGATAAATTCGTTGTTCAACAATTTTGACTCATTAAATGAAGGAAAAAAATGAAGTATATTTTTTGGCCTGATACACAGACTCATGTACAATTAAATAGCAACCTCCACTCCTTTGCCAATGAACCTACACTCCTTAGCCAAACCACCTTGTTGCCAAACCATGCTGGAAAAAAAAAAGAAATCTTATTACCAACTACACCTCTAACCTACTTGTAGGCACAGTGTTGAAAGAATCTATCTTTCAGTTCAATATGTAGAGTTCTTTACTGTAACTGAGTGTTACTAACTCACATTGATTCATAGTCTCCATAGTACATCCTGTAAGTTCTCATCAACCACAAAATTGTGTTTGTTGTATGATTTAATTTATAAAAATTGTTATAGATTTTTTTTATATACTTATTACAATAATTATTTTCTATATAGGATTAGTAATATTTGATAAGTTGTGAATCTTTATAGCCATAACATTCTCGTTTGATATGAAAATCCTCTCTTCCCCAACTACATTGGCAAAAAATCTTGCTACATGGCTACATTTGTTTGCAAACTCTTACAGTATCAAACATTGAGACAAAATTGCAATTATATATAATTATATTCATAATATATATAATTATTTACAATTATTTAATTATTTCAAAAGAATTCCCATACTTATATATTTTTATACTTTAATATAAATGACATTTAAACAAATAAATAAGTTTACAAAAAATTATTATTTGATTTGTGATAAGGAACAACCCACCTACGAGGACAATTAGTTTGATAAAATGGTTCATAAAAAACATAAATTTATATTTTCAATCCAATGTATAAGTATATATTTTGTCCAATACTAATAATGTCAAGTACTTTGCAGTTCTTGTGGACTCCATACAACAGGCCAAACATCGTTGTATCATTGATGATGTTTCTCCAGTTAGTAGGGCAATTGTTCCCCTTATTGTTTTGCCATCGTTGAATTTCACCAAGCTGACCCAGTTGTGCGACAATTTGATTTTCAACAAGATATTCCATTAAAGTCACAAAACTTAGATGAGTTTACAGAGAAGATATGAGGGACAGAATAGACAGATACTGGCCAGAATACCATCAGGAAAGTAATGTGGACTGATAGACATAATTGTCTAATAGAAGGCATTCAGTTTAATTATAATGGTCATTTGCATGATTCCACAACATACATGCCGTGATACATTAATCACACTATCCGTTACATATCTGCTCAGGAATCGTCATTTGACGATGTAAGTTAATTCATATTTATATATTTTACTTTTAACAATATTAACATGTTTATGTTTATAATGAAGTTAATAATTGTTTTCAAAACATGACATTACCCAAGATTAAGGTGGCAAAGTCATGCCAAAATTTTTAATTTTTTTAAAAACAATCCCATTTTGGTAAAAAAAAAAAAACCTATCAGATAAAAAAAAAACCAGAAATATACATGAGCGAGAATGAAAAACAATGAAACAGCATAAATAAAAGTTGAAGGGAGAGAAAAGATGAAGAAGGAGAAGTTGTGAAGAATATGAATGAATCAGGGATGATGCCATGGTTTTGGAGAAGGTTTGAAGGAGGAGGAGGAGTTAGGAGTTGGAGGTTGATAAAACTGAGCAATAGTGTAAACGGTCTGAACAATGGTAAGAGCGAAGAGAAAAACCGCAGCAACAAGCGACACAATAGCCCAAGGGTTTCTGAAGTAGGTCTGGATGAGATTGGCGCGCCACATGTTCCAGGGTTTCTTGCAGTAGTTACTCATGCTCATCCTCACCACATCTAACACTCCATGCGGATCCACAGCAATGTCCTTCGAAAGCGAGTTGAACAGTTTCGCAACGGCCTTATCGCTGCCGAGAGCGTTCACCAGAATCCCGTTCCGGTGGAGAAGCGCCACGTCCATCTCGCTGTCGATGATCGTGTCCATGAAGAATATGTAGGAGGTCACGTCGTTTCCTGTTTCCGCGTGGAGCCGCTCGAAGGCGATCAGGTTCAGAAACATGTACTCAGTGCTGTCGTCAACGACTAGGGTTGGGAGCCGAAGCACGCCGCCGCCGAAGGAGACGTCGCCGAGGCTCTGGGTGCGGCTTTTCACGAAGCGGATTCCGGCGTCGCGGAGCTCTGTTGCGGAGCGGATGATCTCGTCCTCGCCGTGGTCCTCCTCGCTCCGCCATAGCCTTCTTCTGCGTTTTGGTTTGGAGACGCGTGTTCGGTGAGTGGGTCCTTGGTAGATGAGGCTTTTTCTGTAGACGTCCAACACATGCATGCATCTGCCTAGGGTTCTTGTTTCGGGTGTGCCTGGGGAGAAGAACTTCAACATTTGTTTCATCAGTAACTCTTCTCCCTGTCACGTATTTGAATTTCAGAATCAGTTCAGAAACATGCAATATAATTTACATGCCTTCTGCATAACAACAACAATCGGTTACCTGGTTTGTGTCATTCTCAACCTCAATCAATATACGAAGAACGGTCAAGGGAAGCTGATTCTGGAGCATAAGCATGTCACGTTTGATATATGGCACCACATTCAGTTTCCCGTGTTGTCCAAACACAGGATCATTGTCAGCATAATCATCCGGAACACCATCACTGCCTCTCAGAATCTCCAACATGAAACACCCATCAACAATCATCATTTGTACGAACCTTGCCCTATCCTGCATCCAAATTTCATCCAGTGGATTGTACGAGCCTCTCAACTCTTCCACCACTTGATCCATGCAGTGGAAGATAAGCTCAATCGGTTTTCTGCATCTCTTGAGAAAATGGAGCAGAGCTCGATGCTTGTGATCTTCCATGTCCTTCAGATGCTCCTCTCCATGGTGATAAGGACCAAATGAAACTGCTTGAGGCTTGTAGGCCTTTTCATTCAACGCAGTGACTCGTGAAGGTATTCTGTATATGGAATGTCTCTTCCATTGCTCCTTCTCATGCACTGATGAGATACCATTGCTCTTGAGCTCCTCGTTGATTTGGACCACCCACTTCGTTTCTTCCATATATATCTCTTCAGTGTCTCTCTTGATCATGACATATACAAGGATAGGTTTCTCTGGATCTTATAGAATGTTATGCAGGTGAAAATCAAGGATAAAATATTCACGACCATAAGCCTCAAAGATATGAATGTCTAATTGGAATCTTCACTTTATGCATATTAACCAACATAGTGTGTAAAGAAACTGTAATTTATAATTGAACATTTCTTGCTTCTAATTTCTTCTTGGAGTACTCTTATATACGAAGAAAGGAATGTATACAAGACTGTCACAAGCCATTAAAGCTCAATTGTTAAGAGACTGGACAGCTATATTTGCCGGTTTGTTGTTATTTTGCAAATATACATATTATATGTATAAACCGTCATGGAAGACGAGGTAAAGATGATTGAAAAAAGTTGCAGAAAATGAAAACTGCATTTTGGAAATCACGTAAAGGATTAAGAAACTCAAAGTTAAAGGGAACTCGTTAATATGCTTGAGGATTATTCACCTTGGATGACTCATCTAGACAACCTAGGAGTTCCACATATTCGTCTTACAAATCACTTATGATGGTTTCTCACATGTTTAAAGAGTTAAAAAGGAGAAAAATTTACAAAAATAATGATTTTTTTTTATCGGATGGACAAATTGTTAAAAATTCCATTATGGAAAAAGTATGCTTCAAATGAGGAAACTATATTAATTGTAAAAAAATATCCTGTTATATAAATATGACTCTAAAGATTTTAAGTGAAATTGTTATTTTTCAATAACTTTTATGTTAATGGGAAAGTTGTATGACACATGAACAAATTTGTTTAATATAATTTTGAGTTAATATTTTATTTTTATTAATTTATTTTGTTTACACTAAAGTTGTTAAGACACAATATTCTATTTTTATTAATTTATTTTATTTACACTAAAATTGTTAAGACATGTTACAACTTTAAGGTAATTGAAATTGAAGTTGAGGTGGTGTAGGGTGCATGACTTTAGTGTTGTGCGATTGAAGCTGAAGTCATCGCATGTCTCCATTCGTTGGTGATCAAATATCTTTTTGTGTCATTTTCTCCTAATAGTGTGAAAGACGACAATACCTTTTCAAACCATAAAAATAGTGTTTGTGTTTATATAACACCACTTCTTCAAAAAAAAAATCGTGTTATGTAAATATAACTTATATCCATCAACGTAACTTTTTAAAAATATGTTCATTTAAATATTATCGAATAAAAATGCACCATTTTCATAAGTTTTCGGTTGAAGAAACTTTAACTTTAACTATACTCTATAAGAAAAACATGAAATAAAAACTAATTTTAGAAACCAAAAAATAATTAGTTGTAATACTAACTAAATTAGAAATCATTTTAGAAACTAAAAAAATAATTTGGTTTCTAAATTAGAAACTAATTTTAGAGACAAAAAAAATAATTAGTTGATATACTAACTAAATTAGAACCCATTTTAGAAACTAAAAGAAATTGATTTCTAAATTAGTTTTAAATTTGGTAGCAAAAACCTTGATTGTTAATTAGATATCAATTTAGAAACCATTTAATAATAATATAAATTAATTTAGAAACCAAAAATTGAATTAATTACCATAATTAATATATATATATATATATCAATTAATAAATAAAAAAATAAATAAATGAGAGTATTGTAAGGATATTCTGTAATACAAAATTATCAATAATCCAACTTTTTTATTTTAATAGAAAAAAGACAATAAAAAGCATATGAAGTACTAAATATCCTAAAAAGAATCAAACACAATCATCATAAAATATATTGAAAAACCTTAGAGAAATATTAGGGCCATTAGTATTTATAGTATTGTTAAAAACTTCCTAGTTAGTCCTATTTTATTAAATATTTGTGATATCTGTGAAGTCCTGGTAAGGTTCTTTGCATCTAATTAAACCACATGCTCCACCGCTTACCCAAGAGATACCATGTGTGAAAGAACAATAATAGTCATGTGGTGTTATATTGTCTAATCTCAAAAACTAAAGAAAGAACTCGATCATAATCATATAAAAATGGAGCAGGAACATTCAAACCTAGAAAGAGGATAAGAGATTAATTGTTCTCGATCCTTAAACATTATGTTGTCTCTTCTTTTTGGGCTTTTTTTAGTGGGGGCTTACTAAAACATGTTCTAAAAACATCTCCTGTTGAGAAGTGAATCAAGTGATGAATATCTTAAATTTAAAATTGAAGTTTTATAAATTAGAAATTGGAACGTGCTGAGTTTGGCCTAAAGGTCTTAAAATTAATACGGGATCTTGGATAAGATATTAAATTTTAAGAATAAAAATTAATCTTCAAAATCAACAATATATTTTCACAACACCAACATTAAATTAATTATAATAATTCAATTGACTTTTTAAGTTATAAAAATCTAAAATACAATTGTTTTTATAAAAGTGTGATTCTTATAACACCTCGAAACAAATTTATAATTTATCAATAAGAATATAATATAATGGGATCCAAATAAAATAAACTAAAATCTTATGCATGTATTTTTTAAGACCTTTGCATTTTTTATATTCTAAAAAAAGTCTACTTAAACCTAAGGACCAAGCCCATTACAATTAAAACACAAAACAAAAAATTAAACTGAATTATGCAGCATGTGTTATGTGTATGGCTAGAAGATCAGTTAGGAGCTTTCATAATCAAAAGGTTTTGAACTTACTATTTGAGCTTAAAATTTCTAAAATTGGACAGTTAAACTTACCACTAGACATAAAAACAAAGCTTTTTTTTGTTGCACTTAAACTATTCAAAATTGGACCACGTTTGATTTTATCATTGAAATCTTGCTAAATGGACATTTTTCCACTTTCGAATGATAAAAGGTAAAAGCAAAGTGGCGTTGCATGGGGTTAAGTTCAAAGTAACTAAACTACAAACACAAGCCTATCTGAATGTGAAAATGAAGCTTGTTGGTTGCAAGTTATCTACACTTGGAGATCTTAAGAAAATCTACAAAACTAATTTTAAACTCCCAATTCCATTCATGTACAAACTTGTAAAACCTTACACAGGGTGTAATAGGTCCAAAGAACCTTCATCTCACAGACAGTAGATTTATGAGAGTTTGATTTTCGTAGGAATCGTCCAAATCCTCAGTAGGTGATGAAAGTGTCATAAGAGCAACAACTATAGACCTCATACTTGGGCGTAGTAGTGGATTATCCCTTGTACAAGCTCTCCCAAGTTGAGCAATCTGCAACTCAAACAATCAACATACTAAGTTTTGGCTAGGATAAAACTATATTAAACATTCAAATTATTTTCACAGAAAAATGTTTCCACCTTGAGAACTGAATCAATTGGATAGTTTTCTCCAAGCCTGGGATCCACCAGTTTGCGAATAACTTCTGAAGGATTACTCTGATTAAGTGCTTCTTCAAACTGCAACACAAAACAAGTGAAGGCTAAATTGATTTCTGTTCAGGTGGGTGCATTCTGTTTACTGGCTTTGAAATGTAAATTTGTGAACTGGGAGTGTTTTGTTAGTAGAATGGTTCAGAGGAGTGTGTAGACTCACCAAAGCTACAAGGCCCTTGGATTCAGCAACATATTCACCTGTTTTCAGAACAGCATTCTTTGCAGAAATAAGTTCATAAAGAACCACTCCAAAAGCATATACATCTACTTTTGGAGAGACGTCACCATATTGAGCATATCTGCAGAAAATTCACATAATCAATAAACTCAGTTGTGTGAATATACACCATCAAAACTCAAGGACTGATTTTTGACAATTGAGATAAGATCATTTTAAAGAAAAGGGACAAAAGAAGCTAAACTGAATTTGATTTTACTACTTATTCAAACAATATTGACCCCATTTTTATGATTATGATCTGTTCATCAATAAGATAAGCATATGATTCATCAATTATAAGATGGTCTACTAATAATAATACAGATCACACACGTTCTTTTTTCAACTAAATCCAAATTTCATACAGGGGTGTGGTATCATTTAACACAACATAACAAATCATACTCTGGTGGCATGTATCCAAATGTTCCCACAAGGCGAGTGTGAAGTGTGGAGCCTCCAACTTCAATAAGTTTAGTCAAGCCAAAATCTGCTACCTGTATTTAAAATATTACTTATTTTTATCTAGTCTTCAAGAAGAATGGGAAAATCAGGTTTATGAAGAGTGGTAGCAGTGCAACCTTTCCACGGAAGTTTTTGTCTATTAATATGTTTGCAGATTTTACATCACGGTGGATATACACTGGCACAGTGTGCTCGTGAATATATTCAAGGCCTCTTGCAGAATCTAGCGCAATTTGCACTCTGCTAGACCATGGCAAAGGATCTTTCCCTGGAATCATGTTATTATCATCATTGATCGTTCGACAATAAGGTAACATTACAGATAAAGATAATCATTCATCAATCCAAGCTGATCTCACCTATACCATGCAAATATTGGCCTAAGTTTCCGTTGTCAATGTATTCATACACAAGGAAAAGAGATCCCTCAACGCAATATCCAATCAAACGCACCTGTGGTTTACATGAAAGGTAGTTACGTAATTGCAGAAGAAGATATAGAACACTCTTTTCAACTGTTTAGCCCAAAAAGTAAACCCCGTTGATACTCACAAACGACCACAACAGAAGTAAGATAAGATTTCACAGGTTATGTTTGCCATGTTATATAAGTAATGTAGATCCATGTTAATTTGTAGGATTATCACGTGGATTTGAAGAAATCATTTTTCAGGATAATTTAGACTGTTTTGTAATTCTTATTCACGAACTCACCCTGAATATTTATTTTGTAACAGACTTAGTGTTATTCAAACTATACGAAAAATGATTAAGTATCCTTCCCAGATATACACATGCTTGGAGTGATTTGAAGGATGTTGTACCAGATTCAAGTGATGAACATGAGTTAAGACCTTCAACTCACAAAGAAATTCAGTGGATGCTTGCACGTCCATCTTTTTAATTGCAGTTTTCTGCATAATGAGAGAATAAAGTAACAAAGGTAAATGGTTAATCTGAAATGGAATTAAAAGCAAGAACTTGAATATACACACTCAAGAACATTATCCATTCATAACTAAACAATTCTACACAACATATATTCAATGAAATTACTTGTTTCTTACACTATTAATTATTTTATTTATCTAATACACCACATAATGAACTTAGAGCCTTACAATTTAAACACATCACAACTATTCTAATCTAAATTCTAAAATATCAATCACCTGGAAAAGCCTTTATATATCAACAATAAATCACATGGCTAAAAGTAAAATCTTCTATCTTTCATTTTTGTTTTCCTTTTTTCCTTTACCAATATTTTGTCTGATTATGCCATAAAATTGGTTATAGATGTATGTACCTCGCCTCTCAATTCTGCATAATATACAGCTCCAAATCCACCTTGACCAATTTTATTCTCCAAGCTGAAGTTATTTGTAGCCTTTGCTAGTTCTTGATATGTGAACTCCATTGATTTTGCCACCATAATGCCTGTAAGCCCAGTAGCAGTAGCAGTCCCACTGGATCCTGAAGTTTCATATTCTGCACTTCCAGAGGCTTTACTCGGAAGAGGAAGAAAAATCAACAAGTAGTTCCATGGCCATTAAGCTAGCACATATCAAATTCTAGGAGTATGCAAGAGTTGATGACATGTAAACTTTGAAAAGGTTGATAAATAGCAGGCATTTTTTACAAGGGGTGCAAGATTAAAAGGAGAATGTGTTAATGAAAATAAGGGGTATCACACTAACATTCCTCCGTAACCAAGAATATGTTATGTGAATAGTTTAAAAGGTATGTGTTGTATGATTACGAAAATTTAACTGTACCATATTGAGTTGAAAACACCATAGTTGGCAATTTGGATTTCTCTCCTTCCTTCTTCTGGAAGAATTTAGCATAAATGCAAATTACTAATAATAGAAGACCGCATATTCCTGCTATGGATATTCCAGCAGCAGCACCCCTAGATAGACCTGCTTTAATACAGAAGCGAATTTAAGCTCTGAGACACTGACTTTTTCTTTGCGTTCTCATATTTATGTGAACGTTAAGCTGAAAATCATAATCTTAACCAACTCCCTATGAAGTTTGAGAGCCAAACCTGTGTTTCTGCAAGATGGAGAAGAAAATTAAAGTTAAGAAGATAGAATCAAACATTTAGCAATATTCAATTGTATATGCATAATTCAGCATAGAAGGTGAGACAATCGAAGTTACCCACCTAGGGTGCAAGGGAACATAGTCTCCAAATTGATCTGGCAAGTTAAATAAAATTAAAACGTCAAGCAAATGCATGAAAGGTTATCCAAAATGCTTTGAACAAGAACAAAGTGGTTATATTTAACCCCTAATAATACCAATAGAAAGGTACTTAGAAACAATTGTTTATTGTGTTGTTCTCTAATCAGAATTGTTGAATTTTTGTCTTGTAACTTACATCATAAGGTTTGCATTAAAGGTTAGCACAGCTTACCAAAATAAAACTCCAAAACATTGAAAAACATTAGTAGAAGTATCTAACTGTATCTAAATTTTGTCAATGTCAAAATACATTGACGAGTACACCAAACTAACATGATAGTAAGATGAGAGCATACCTCTTCCTGGAATGAAAACAATCCCACTCTCTTGGCTGAAATTGACTCCAGGATTATAATTCTGCAGCAACTGTGCATCAAGTTGAGTCTCGTTGGCAATATCATGCAGATTATTGCCAGGCCTAAGTGGATAGGTAATAAACAACCCATAGTCTTGTGAAACCTGGCTGTTCCCACAAGAACAATTGACCGTGACATTAACCTTGGCATTTGTGGGTATATCATTTTGGCCATAACTGTTGAACCTCCTCAAAAGCTCAACAGTGGTGAGATTGGCATATGTCACTTTAGCAATCGAATCATAGGTGTCACCTGCAGCAGCTGAGTACTCAAACACATGCCCCAGAAACTCATCACGGATACATTCACAGGGAAATGGAATATTGATTCTGTAAAAGAAGAGGACATTTTTATTGAATATTCTGTCTTTATTGTAGCTTACTATATCGTCAGAATTGGACACAACACTTGATTTCATCAAGTGTGTTATATCATCCAAGGTTGAAATTCCTGGACTCACATAATAGGAAGCTAAAGCTGCACCACATCCCTTCAAACACTTTGCTTCAACATTGCAACAAACATACTCCAGCAACAAAAATAACAGCAGCAGCCCTTTTTTGAGTTCCATTGGATCAATGATCACTAAGAGAAACATAAAGAAACGTAAATCAGAAAAGTGGAGTTCTAGTATTTTCTGCAACTTCTAAAAGCCAATAATCATATTCATTTCCTTTGTCTTGAAACCATGCACACTTTCACTTCTAAACACACATACTATAAAAAATAACTCAAACATAAAATAGAAGTATAAAGGCGTAATTACTTAAGTGAATGAACATAAACTATGAATTCATAGCACACGTTTATGCTCTTTTTTTTTTCTGCTCAAACACCTGATAGGTTATAACGTTTAACAGTTTCCACTAGAGTGTGGAAGGAAACAGTACAATTGGGTAGAAAATTATTGAAGTTGACTTCCATGTCATTTGTTTATTTGTTTATTTCTGGGCAACAACTTGCATGTCATTTATTGAGGGAAGATTTGTTGAACTTTGCATATAATAATTGTTATGTTTGACGAGGATGCATTGCACAACCAGAAAGGAATCTTTGTGATTGCCAAAGTTGGCTTTGTTTAATCCTTTGTATCCGAAATGCCAACAGTGTCTGCCAATGTGCCAACAAATTAACCACTTCGTATTGCGTCCTCTCATGATTCTAACAAACAAAGAACAATTTTCCATTTTATATTTTGAAGCACGCCTGTGGTCCAACTTGACTTCACCCGTAACAAACAAAAAGGAATCTGCGTGATAACACCAATACCATATAAAGTCCCACATCTTCGAATAGGAGAATCTAGATCCTCTGCCTAATCTATATTATTAGCTTTATTAGAAGCTTCAAAGAGTTCTTCGTGGAGAAATATTTTGTAATACGATTTGTGACCTCAACAATCTTCATCTGACATGGAATCTTTCTTCTAATTTATATGAAACAATCAATGACTTAATGTCTAGAGATTAATTAATTGATAATGTTATTTGATGCTCCCCTAATAAATTAATATTATCTTAATAAGCATTATCAATTAATTAAAACAATATAATTTTTATTTTTTAATTATATTTTCTCTTACTTTGTTAATGCTCTTCATTACACCTAATATCAATATAAGAAACGACATTTGATAAAGTTGAAAATATAGTTAATATTTGATTAGTCTGCTATAGTGGAAAAAATTAAAATAAATTAAAATGACTCAAGGTGAGGTCTACTGCCTTCTGTATACTTAATATTTATTTATATAAAATTTATTTATTTTTATGTAAAATAGTTAGGCTCTTAATTAATTACATAAATAGATTTTTGTTAAGTTTATTACACATATATATTTTTTAATATTTTGATGGTTTACATATATTTTTTCAGGTAATTACTTAGTAGGTGGGGTTAAAATTTAAAGTTTTTATTCTACCCTCTTCTCTCTTTCTTTGTAGGGAATATCTTTCTAGTTTTTACTTTCTCACTTATTTATTTTATCTTTTGTTTTCTCTTCTATATATATTTATTTTCTCTTTCTACGTGTATTATCATGGATTCAAAACTATCCAATTGATTATAACGTATTATGTTAATTTCTTTATTAAAATCTCTTCTTTTGTTATTTTTATATTTGTTGTAATCTCTATGTAGAAACATAATTCATTTGTCTTTATTCTTATACATTCAATTTTCGATTTTATTTATTATTTGTAGATAAATTATATTTTTAATTATTTTATTCACCATAGATCTTATTATTAATTAGTTGTTATTCATATATCTTTTAATTGTTAACTTCTACATCCTGTTTGTTTAGAGGAAAATTCTTGTGGTCTTTCAAAATTGTGAAAAGAAATATGAAGATAGTCAACTCAATAAAAGAAAAATCACTTAACTGTCCTTGCTTTTAGCAAAGATAATTTTACGCTATATAATTATAGTATATAATATAATTTTATTATTACATTATATAATATAATAAAATAATTTTATATAATATTAATAATAAAAAGTAAAAAAATAAAAAATAAATGATAATAATAATAGTAGTAGTCAAATAAATTTATATAATGATGTTAATAATAAAAAATAAAAAATAATAGTAAAATAAATTTAAATAATAATAGTAATATTAAAATAAATTTAAATAATAATAATATTAATAATTAAAAAATTAAAAAATTAAATAATGAATAATAAAAAAATTACATAATAACAATATTATTATAATAATAATAGTAAAATAAATTATACAATAATAAAATTAATACCAAAAAGTAAATAAAAATAATAATATTAATATTAATATATAATAATAAAACTAATCTATAATAAAAAAACAGTAATTTGATCATTTTATAAATATATAACTTTATAATTTTTTTAAAATTTATTACATCAATCAAATAATTCTTCAATTTTTACAAACTTTTTTTTCATTTTCCTTTTACTATTTACTCTTTTTCTCTTAATCCAAATAATCTATTTTTTACTATTTTTCTTCATTTTTCAATTTCCTTGAAACAAAAACACGTTAAATTAAGCAGGTATATTAATCTTTGGCCGTTTTTCTTACTGCATCTCTGGGATTAAGAAATACTTTAGTGAATTGTCCTTATTTTAAACTTAGGTTAGTTACCGTCTATTCAAATATACTCAGAAGTTCAATTTCTCTTTTATGCAAAAATCAAATAAAATTGTGGATTCAATTATAATCACGTTATTATCATCAACAGTATTTAGTCTTTGATATATTGGAAAAATAGGTAATAAAACAAAAAATATATTAAAATGTAATTTGATATTCAAATGCGTGTTGATTTCCATGAAAAGGTAAGATATTGATATTTGAAAGTTTTTGCCATGCAACTTTTCCCAAAGCAAGAAAAAAACAGTGAGGAAACAGAGTTTGTTTACTTCTGCAAACAATCACTGCTACAAATCATGCTACAAGCAATACAGATTTCGGTTGTAGATAATTGTGAGAAAGGAAATAGAGTTATCACAAAATTTGTAGATGAAAGGTGACATTTTGTGTTCTGCATTTTTTTTCCTATTTCCCTGACATTAGATTTGCTAGAGTTGGATTTTCAATGATGGAAGCAATATCCCAATCCTCACTAGTTGAAGTAAGTGCTGTGAGAGTAACCACAACAGAACTCATATTTGGACGTTGTTGTGGATTACTCTCTGTGCATGCTTTTCCAAGTTGTGCCATCTGCAAGAAGAAAAATGGCCTGAGTTTCTTAAATCAGAAATACAAAAAATGTTTATGCTTTGTGATAACTCATACCTTACTAACTGAATCGATTGGGTAGTTATCTCCTAACCTAGGATCCACCAGTTTTTTAAGACCTTCTGTGGGATCTTGCTCATCAAAAACTTCATCAAACTGTCATATATATATCACTAACAGATTAAACACAAGAAAGGGAAAATGTAGTTCTTGATTGTTTATGTAAGATTACTAGGTTGTCATTGAAAAGTGATAAATAGTAGGGTGTGAAGACTCACCAAAGACACAAGGCCCTTTGATTCAGCACCATGTACACCACCCACGAACAATGCTTCTTTAGCAGAAATTAGTTCATAAAGAACAACTCCGAAAGCATAGACATCTATTTTGGGAGAAACATTGCCATATGCATATCTGAAGACAAGACAACGGAAAAATTGAATTCAGGCTCATGAGAAGCATACTTATTTTTATGTCTACAACCACAAAAGCATGTGTTAACAATGAAAAACTTCTCTCTCAAATGCAGTTTAAGTAAAACAAGAGCTGCACAACAGTTAACACTTTCAATATTCATAAAAGGGAAAAGAACAGACTTTCAATAACCCAACAGGACAAACCCATATAGCAATCTATCAACCCAATTTTTAAGATTTGTTTTAGTTTGTGACACAGATTCTTTATATAAGATAATCTTGTTTGAGACATAGTCAAGCATTAAATGTGAGTGTCTCTTCCGGCAAAGATTCAAACTGGACAAAATGTGCATTTGATTATGATAAAGGATTTCTCAGTTTTAGTTCATTAAGGATTATTGTATGCTTACATATTGTGCATTTATTTGAATGTGACCGACACGAATCAGTTTTATGATAGTGAATGGGTGTGCTACAGACCTATATGTTAAGATTCTCTGATCCTTAATTCCCAAACTCCACAAATCCTATTTACTAAAAGGAAGGTATCACTTAAAAGAGAGAAACACAATTCATCGTACTCTGGTGGCATGTAACCAAATGTGCCCTTCATATTAGCTGTGTGAAGTGACGAACTTCCAACATCAATCAACTTGGTTAAACCAAAGTCTGCAACCTGCAAAAAAAAATAATATAGGATCTCTCACAAAATTCCCAAGTAGAAAAGTAGTAATAAGATCCACAAAGTCATTGAAACAGATTGTACCTTGGCACACAATTTTTTGTCTATTAAAATGTTTTCTGACTTTATGTCGCGATGGATATATGCAGGCACAGTATGCTCATGAAAGTACTGCAGACCTCTGGCTGAATCCAGAGCAATTTGCACTCGGGCTGACCATGGCAAAGGATCAAAACCTGGAAACAAACTTTGACTTGATCGTTAACTTACAAAAGCATTACACTAAACAATCAATCAAATGCATAGTACTGAAAATGGACATTTTTAATGTGCTCATATAACCTGATCCACGTAGATGTTGTCTTAAGTTGCCATTGTCAATGTATTCATAAACAAGGAAAAGGGAATCCTTGATACAATATCCAATCAAGCGCACCTGCATGGTTATCAATAGAAAGATATTTAGGTTCTAAAAGGAAAAACAAAACAAAAAATGCTCCAAGTTTCAAATAATACCAGGTTCAAGTGATGAACACGTGTCAACACTTTCAGTTCAGCTAAAAATTCTCTTGATGCTTGCAAGTTCATCTTTTTTACCGCAACTTTCTGTGTAATTAGAGAGGACTTCTTTATAACAATAGGAGATATAAATATTAAAATGGGAAACTTGGGAAAGATAGAAATATAAGCAATTGCATATTTGATCCTAGTAGCATTGTCATATATAAAAATTATGCTTCTTGATGTATGTGTCAAATGAAAAAACCGTATTCGTTTGTTGTTTAGGATCAAAAAGGCAATTATGTAAAGAATCTGTAACAAGTAATGTTGTGTGAGGGAGGCACTCGCTCTAGAAAAAGGTGAAAAGTCAGAGAGAGAATAATGCTACATATTAATTGAAAACCGCGTGAAGACATGATAACTAGAAGAATATGCAATTTCTATTTCAAATACTTGTGATCGAAAGTAAAAGATTACAATACACATTACAAACCTCGCCATTAAGCTCTGCGTAATAGACTTCCCCGAAACCACCTTGACCAATTTTATTAGCCAGATTGAAGTTATTTGTGGCATTGGCTAGTTCTTCATATGAAAACTCTCCTGATTTGTCCACCCTAATGGTGTTGGCTCCATTTTCTGCATCAGGGCCACTAGAGGCTTCATCTGAAACTGGGACGATGAACAGAAGTTACTATACCCTATCATCAACTATATTTTCATTTTCTATGTGTGCTGCTCTTCTATTTCATGATATAAAGCAGAGGAAGACAGAGTGCAATCAGAACACCAAACTAGTTTTACACTGGCAACAAAAACTGAATTAAACTTTAAATGACAGAATTAAACTGTAAACTTTGTCCCTTCAGATTATTTGCAAGGTGGAGGGAGGAGTATTGGAGATCCTGATTTAGAGATATGATCAAAATATAATATATAAGTAGGTGTAAATCTGATTGATTATGGAAAGATGAGTTAGAGTTAAAAGTGCATTTTGTAATAGAAAATAGAAAAAAAGGAGAATTAGACGAGTCAAATTAATATATATATATAAAGTGAGTACAGACTATTTATTTTATAAGTTAGTTTTATAAAGTTAAGGGAGAACTAGATGAAATCAAAGTAGAAGAAAATATACCATTCTTAACTCTAGTCGAGTTCATCCTGAATTCTTCTGGGAGCAAATTCTTCTTTCTTCGGTAATATGTAACATACACACAAAATGCCAATAGCAGAAGTATCGTTACTACTCCAACAGATATTCCAGCGATAACTCGAAGTGCAAGACCTGCTTTTGTAGAAACAATATATGAGAAGAGAGTAGGTTTACATTGTACTTTGAGAATATCCTGACCTTGTGTCTGATACTAAAATCAAACTCAAATGAAATCATTCATCAACTAAACAACTTTCTGAGGGAATGAGAAGGTCCAACCTCCGGTTCTGAAAAAGTAATGAAAATACAGCTGTTAAAATTAGCAGGTTACTGAGATTGAAAAATTAGTCAACTTCATCTGCAAATAGAATGGACATTAAGGAAAAAGAATCACCTTAGATGAAGGGGCACATAGCCACCATTTTGGTCTGAAAGTAAAGAAACAAGAAGATGTGACGCATGTGTCAAAGTTAACAGTTCCAAGGAAATATGTTGAAAGATACAACCATAGATATAAGCATGATGCATATAAATTAGTCTACTCTTTAAATGCGTAATTCTTATCATGTAAACATCTTGAAGATATCAGAAATTTATGAGCATTTCTTCATGTATATGTACATACATATTTTTCAATGACTAAGAATGAAATCATCGTCAATAATGCCAAAACCATAGTTAATGTGGTAGTGACATGACAAGACTAAAAATCTATTTTAGTAACACAGGACACTGGAAAAGTGACTAAAAAGGAATGAAAATTTCCCTTCATTTACGATATACAAGAGAGCAAGAGCCTTTTAAACTAGGTCAACAATGATATTCTGGCTTAAACAGACCTTGGTACAGTACATTCAAATTGCAATTCAGATTATTTCATTAGATCGATGAAGATGCAACAAATTCAAAATCCCATTGAACATGACTAATGCTTTTGAGATGTTTTCTTCAAAAGCAAATTCTCAGGAAGCAAACTAATAATGTGTTTGGTCACAAGTTAGGAACTTGGTTTTTCACTTCAAGACAGAAGCCATCAGTTGTAACTTTTGCATCATTTAACGTGATTTGTTCCCCGGTGAACATATTTCCAAACACAGGATAAGCAAATTGGAGGTTCAAGTTTAAGATCAAAACGCAAAGAAGAGTTATAGAACAGCTATAGAGGAAGTTCTACCCATAGATCTTTTTTTTATATATATAAAAAGATAAATAAAGAGTACCCTTCAATCCATATGAAACATGAAATATGTCCAAAAACATCATAAACTTAAATCAGAAGAACAAGGCATGGCAGCAAAGCAAGAATGTACCTTTCCCTGGAATATAAACCAAACCACTCCCTTGGCTAAAATTCACACCGGGGTTGTACTTAAGCAGCAAGTCACTTTCTATCCTAGTCTCGTTGGCCATTGACTGCAAAGAATCCTCAGGTCTAAGCGGGTATGTGATGAACAATCCATAATCCTTGGAAACTTCACTATTCCCACAGGAACAGTTAATGAAGACATCAAGAGTCACGGTATCAGGAATACCAGTTGGTGAATATGAGTTGAAGTTCTGCAACAACTGAGTAGTGGTCAAATCGGAATAATTCTGACTGGCAATGGACGTGTAAGTGTCACCTGATACAACGTCATAATGGAATATATGGCCAAGAAACTCTCCAATGCAATCACAAGGGAATGGAACGTTCACTCTGGTAAAGGCTTGCACCTGGTCTTTGTTTTTTATGGTTTCACTGTTGTAGGGGAGAATATCTTCAGCTTTTGAAACAACCTGAGATTTCATAATCTTTGATATATATGTCAAATCACCTCCTGTTAGATAGTAGGAAGCTAGAGCTAAATCACAGTCCCTCCTACACTTGGATTCTGCACTAAGCACCATAGCCCATAACATGAAGAAAACTGATAAACTGAATCTGTTCTCCATTGGGTGGTAGAGTGTACCAGCTTTGTGAAGCTATCCAAGAGGAACACAGTCAAGAATCTGGACGTGTTGAACACACCAAATTGGGATTGGAATATTAAACTGAAACACTATTTGAAACGTTGTACTCTATTACAAAAGTCTTTAGTAGTCTTTTGCCTTACTTGTTGAGCATGTCGGATTTAAAGATGTTTGAATGTATTTGTTAAATATGAAATTTGGACACTCCTCTTCTTAAATGGCGTGTGTGTCGGTGTTCGATAGTTGTATCGGACACCGACATCATTCATATGACACCTGTAGGACATGTATCCGTGAAGTGTTCAATTCAAAAAGTTTTTGTTAGATTTCTAATAATTATAATTCAGTTCTGACATAATTTTAAAAAGTAAAAATACATTAATTTTTTAAAACTTCAAACTTTATTGTATAAATTGTTATTATGATTATAAAAATAAGAAATAAATAATTGTGAATCAGTCATGAAAAACATCTTTTTGTTCCAAAAAAATAATATAAAACATACTTGTACACATAAATTTTTATTATCAAATTATATAATTCATAATTATATAATATATAGATCTTTGTCCTCGTATTCTACATTTTAAAAATTTTACGTATCTCCGTAATAATATCAATATCCGTGTCAGTCGTGTCAGTGTCTTGCTACATACGTTACTTATAGATACCATGTACTATATGCTGAATAAATTTTGATATTTATTATAATTTTCTTTTCACGACTTGAGCATATATTAATAACTTTCTAGATTATTCTCTCAAGCGACAGTTTTTCAAATAAATTTAGAGACTTTTCTTCTTTTTCCTCTTAAGTTTCTTTTGTTTGTTTATCTGTAGGTCCTTCATATTTTATTCTGGTATATAATTGTATTAATTAAAAACTATGCGAATATATCCTTACTTTTAACTTTAGACAATTTTCATATTTCATAGACATGTTCATATTAATGACTAGGAGAATCAAAACAATTCATTTATATATTCCATTATTAATACATCCACAAGTAAATTCATCCCATCCATTCATGATTTCAAATTCATTCAATTAATTTTATGATACATATATTGTTTTATAAAAAATAGATACTCTGGTCAATATCAAAACTAGTCTAATTAATTTTGTTCACACGTAAGCTTGTTTTATTCTGAAAGCTTTTTAAAAAAAAAAACACTTTTTAAAATTCTTTTACAAAAGTTACTCTTTAAAATTTTTTTAAAAATATATTATTTTTATGGGTGATTAGAATATTCATATATAAAAAAAATTGTTAATAAATTAATTGGATTGAGTTTTTAATTACTTTTTTATCGAACAAAATAAATTAAAAAATAGTATACTGTATTATAATTCGAAATAAAATTTATATTAACTCGTTAAATTTTTCTGACAAGGTTTGTTGGCATTGCCCACACGACAAGCTGAGAATGACTATTGACTTCTCCACCTCTTCACATCAAGTCTTCCTCTTTCATTAATTCTGCTTCTTTTTCTCCTCTATGCACATATCTTGGCAAAAAATATGATCAAATTAATTTATATAATAAGTTTAAACATAAACTAATTCATTTTATTAACCTTAATCCACACTCATACTAGCTCAACCCTAATCACTCAATAAAGTTTTGCATGGTTTTTTCAATTTCTTAAATATATTTCCGTGGTTAGATTTCTGATCAGATTAATGGAAAATACTTTTATTAAGAGAAACAAAATTTACTTTAGTAGTTTGTCTAAACACGTAAAAATAGTACCTAAATGTAAACAGTTAAAAGTAGTGATATTTTTCATTTTATAATAAGATAGTTTTTCTTTTTAATCCCATAATTTCTTTCTTCTTTCCCATAAATATGAAATTTTTTCACTTTGTTCTTCTAGCTTATGAAAAATTGTTTTTTGAATTATGTAATTTGAAAATTAATTTTTTATGAAAAAAACTTTGGATTTTACAATTTTAAATTCAATTTTTGACTTTTTAATTGTTCAATCTCAAAATTCATTCTACATTCACTTTAGAATCTACATTCACTTTAGAAGTTTTTTTTAATGTAAAAAATACTTTAAAATTGTATAATTTAAAATACTTTGGTTTTGAGTTCATCCATAACATAACACGACGGTAACAACCAGGGAACCACGATGTTTGATCTTTTAATTACCTCGATGGGGATTACATATGGAAGCTATGAGACAGCAGAAAAAAGAAGTGACCTTCACATAATTCAACTATGTTGGTGGGATGAATGTGACCTAAACTTTGAAGGCAAATTCTCCCTCCACCTCTATGGGTTCTTCCTACACCTCCATAATAAATGTGAAATTCCTTTTTGTTCCTTTCTTAAAAATTTAAATACCCTAATTCTCTCCTTACATTACATTACACTACACTCTTCATTTCCTTTCTCTTGTGAAGTCGCTACAACTACTCATAATAAATGTGTATTTTTGTTACCAAAAATGGTTTGAACTGCATCCATGAAAGTATAGTTTCTCTCTCCATACGGGTTGCCACAATGATAACAACAGCGTGAAGGACTTCCATTAGTGTGTGAATGTAAGTTTAATTTTTTTGTTATGTGAATCTTTCTTACACTATTTTTCGACCTTGCTATTTTTTTGTTGTGTTACATTGATATCAAATCATATAATTCAATTTTTTTTTTTATTAACATACTGGATTTTTTTGTTGTGTTACATTGATATCAAATCATATAATTCAATTTTTTTTATTAACATACTGGATTGGACAATTTGTTATTCGAATCTGAGACATACATATCGGATCGTACAATTCAAAATATTATTAGAAAATTAAATATTGGATTGTACAATTCGATTATACATACCGGATTACAATCCGATTTGCAATATAAATTAAATGTACAAATTGAACAATTTGAAAGCTAAAATCGGATTAAGATTGTCTACTGGATTGTAGAGTCCGATATAAAAAATAAATTTACAAACTGCATTACAATTTAATAGATCCGATTTTAGCTTCTAATTATTCAATCGGATGTGTACATTTTAAATGGGAAGTGTTATGGATTGCTCAGTCCAATACACACAAATGGATACGTTTTGAATTTTAAAATTATATGGAAGTAAGGGAAATAGATGTGCAAGAAATATTTGCCAACTCGTAACCCCAAAATTTAAGTAACTCTAAGCCCAATATTTGTGTGACCATCCAAAAGGCATTGCATTTTGCACTCCCATGTTTCTATACCAGCACCCCCATGAGGGCTGAAATGATAAATTTATCCTTAAAAATTACATTATGGATTGCATATTGCAATATGTAATACCTTTCAAAAATATACAATTCAGAATATATTAATACATTTTAGATTGAACCATATTTTTGAAATATATTTTTAATTTTTTAAAAATGTATAATCATGATTATAGAATGTACAATCTTGAATATATTAATATACATAATAATATATTAATATATTCTATAATGTATTTCCAGAAAATCATTACAAAATATGCATTCTAACATATTTCATTTTAAATATATATTTCAGAATATATTAATATATTTTAGTATGTATTTTTAGATTTGGAAATATATTATGAGATATACATTCTACAATATATTAATACATTTTGGATCACATTTTAAAATATATTTTCAAATTTTAATGCCCCCAATCCTAGGATTTGGCATTCCAAACTTTGAAAGCCCAAAATAAGTAACTCTTACAAACTGCAAAGAAGGGTGTGGAGAATTAAAAGTTTGGTCATCGCTTATATTTAAATAAATAAAAAGTGCAAGTCTGATAGACTAAAATATAATTTATTTTTAACTAATTTAATCAAATTAAATACCATTATTTTAAAAATATTCTTAAGTTAAATTAAAATGTGAAATATCTCTGATAAAATATGAGTAAAAAAATAAATAAAAAAATAAGTTTCTCATCATATTATTAAATGAGGAAAATTAAATAAATTTGATTATATTACATTGTATACTATTATGAATAAATGTTAATTTAGTATTTTGGTAATTGCCAAATTAAGATCTGTTAATTTATAGCCTAACCAAGAAGCAGCATCTGAAATATATATATGAATAGCACTTGAAAGTTGAATCCAGTGGGTTGACTTATCTGTAATATGGCATCATAAAGATTAAAGAGAAGTAGTGAATGTAAACTTTGTTCAACAAACCACTCAAGTAACTTCTGATCAACCGCACAAAAGTAAAAGGATGTCTCTCAGCTAGTGGACTTCATCCCACACCCAACACAACAACACACATTTTTCACTCACCAAATTCTCTCTCTCAATGCTTCTCTTCTACAACATCCAACACTGTTAAATTCAGTTCCTTCAAACACACTTTAATACAGCTAACTAATGTCATCCAAACAAAGTTCAGGTGGTCAAACAAAATTAAGTTGTCTCTACCAATGACACTAATTATGTGCTGTGACAACATCAATCTTTAGGCTATAGCTTCCAATCTAGTTCATCTTCAAGATCTAACACTTAAACATGTTCATAACATAAGTTCTTTATTAGGGCTCTTTTTGCACAGTAAACAAATATAAAATCTAATTATTATGCTTGGCTTAGGTTATAAATGTGTGAAAGACATAACTTCCTTTTAAGTATACATATGAGTTAATGATACTTAACTAATCCTGCATTTAAGAATAAACTCTCCATGTTGTGCTCATTGATTAGAAAATTAAGATATGTTTAGACTTCCAAATCTGAATCTCCAATAATTTACATGAGAGATTGATTAAAAGTTATAAGAATAGTGGCAATTTTAACCAGGTTTTGAGGGTAGGTGAAACCCGATATCAGGAGACATCAGTTTAATTGTAAACCATAATAGTCAACGATACATTTGATGGCTATAATTAATATCTTAATTCAGATTGAAATCTTCTGTTTGTGACAGCTATGAAGATAAAACTTTGAATCACCATGAAACCACTCATTAGTTGCTAATGATGCTCATAAATGGCCCTTACACAAGAATAGAAGCTGTACATATATATTATGAATAGAAATGTGGATGAACTGCAAAATTGGAAAGAGGGTGAAATATGGTATGAGTTAACTCCCTGTGTGGGGTCATTCCAGTTGGAAACTCATATCCTACGTAGCCTCTTATTATTATTACTCTACAGATTATAGAGTGGTAAAAATGATATCAAAGTGCAATTTTCATTGCCCCTTAAAAGGTTAAAAAATGCATATGCCCACATGAACACATATTTGAAAGTTTATCTGCATTTGTGGGCGGACCACAGAATTTCAGTGCCAATGTCTCACTTGGTTGGATGAGAAAACGATGGCTTTGAGCCGTACAACCTCAAAAAGTGCATCTATTGACCTCTTTTTTTTTTCTCTCTTTCTTTTTGAACAAAATATATGACTTTGTCTTGTGTTTCTCTCACATTAGATCAGCTGTGATAAATCACTAAACGTAATAAAGAAGGGTTAACATTTTGTTGGTTAGTTAGATAATCTAAGTTACTTTCCGCCAAGAATTTTCATTTCTTCAAAAATCAACATATCCCTTTCTCTAAACTACTAATTGTCTGTCTATAATCACTTTCCCTTTTACAACAGTTCTTGACTACTCACTTGTCTCCAATATTTAATCTTGAATTAACGCCCAACCATATGCATACCCTTTTGAGGAATGCTTGCAGCTTTGAGTGTGAAACAGCTCAGTCACAGAACAAAAGTGCTTCTTCTTCTTGTTGTTCTTCTTCTTCTCATTATAAATGGTTTCATCTTTTGCCATACCAAAAGCAAAAAGCTACGTGGAAACGAGTTTTCAGAGACGCTTCACGATGAAGCCTTTGGGCCTTTGCCAATTCTCACCCGTGCAAGAAGATACATCATCCACTAGATCTAATAACATTGACAATTGGTGCTCTTCTCTTTATTGACATGCTTTTTTTAAAATGATACTTTTTCTGGTATAGTCTAAATGTATGATACTAATTACATGCGTTATACATGACACAATCATTCAACACAAGACTATCAGCATTACGACACCCTTAATCTATTATACTTTGAACCATTTATAACAAGCAACAGGTTTTGATTGGTGCGTTTGCTGAATAAGTCTTAAAACAAACTTCTATACTATTCATAAAAAGATTACGGTATCATCACAAATATTTTTACCATTTCATTAGTCAAAAATCAAAGCTTTCCCATTGATTTTCATGAAAGACTAAGTCAGTTATAGAAACTATTTGAAGGGTCCAAATTGTTGCTTATCATATGTGAAGTCCTTAAAAGGGACCAATATTCAAAATCCTCATTTTGACTTAGACCCAGTAAATTCTGATCTACTTAACCTACCTTATGGAGGTGTGTATGTGAATAGCCTCAACAGCAGTAGTATGTTCTCTTTCAACATGTTTATTATTTTAACTCTTTAGGATTAATTAGATAGTAGTATTACAAGGCCACATGGCTCTCGAGTGCGTCGGCGATGTTTGACTTTTCATGACAAGAACACCCCTGGTATAATGCGCGTGCTTTGACTCTTTCAGAATGAAACATTGAGGGTGTTTTGGCCATCTCAAGAAGTTAACTAAAGTCATAGCTTGCAAAATAAAAAAAACAGTACCTTTCTTTGTTTCAGGCTTTCACATATATGTCTGTCGTTCCTATGTGTGTGTTGAGTTTTGTATGTCACTGTCTTTCATTGAATATTGCCACCCCACCACCCTCACCCACACAACCGTCATTCTAGACACCCTGATCCAATGCCAGACCCTACTCACAGCATTCATGTATCCACCCATCATTGACCATTTGATCACAATCAGACGGTAATTAGGCCATGCCCCACCACCCAAACTCACACGGAAACACCACAAGTGTTTCATAAATATCACCAGATTTAGTATGCACATGTTGGACCTAACCGTGTCCATATAAATATATACACAATATAACAAGCGTAGCCTACACCAAATTCTGCAGTTCCATCACTTTGTGTTTGTTTCTCCTTGACCTTGTTAAACAAAAAAAAATACCATGACCATGAAGCACTTCCACTTGCTCATCCTCATCCTCATCACGCTTCTGTTCCTTACACCAAGAATTCACTGCATCAGGACCAAATTCTCAGGCCCCTCCACTTCAACCCATCAAGATTTTCATCCGTGGGGAAATTCTCCAATCAGCAGCAGAGATAGAGTTTTTATGTCAGAGAAACGCAGAGTGCCAACAGGGTCCAACCCTTTACACAACAGGAGATAGCGTGATTTCTCAGGTTTTATGTAGCAGGATAAATAGTGTAATCAGATATGGTTTCTTATTCAGTACCTTCTTTGTCATATACAGGGAATACAGATATATGTTATATGCTAGCAGAGTCATGTTAGAAATAGTGATTGTTTTTTATTGGCTAGATTAGTACAGAGTCCTTGTACAGAAGGTAAAGGAGATTTTGAGCTTTAGAAGTATGAAACAAAATATTATAAACTGGAGTTTGTTTGTTTGTTTGTTTGTTTATACAGTTTTTACATTTTCCTTGCCTCAGCCAAACTTCCCTGTTGCATTGCAATTAAAGCCAGTTTTTTTAAGATCAGAATTGTATGCCTTAGTCTTCATACATACCATCATAGTTTAGCTTCTTCTTCCACGGCTCAAAATCAAACACGGGTGGCCATAATTGACAGTTTTTGGGGTTGCATTTGTTGAGTACACCATATGAATTTTCTTTTTCACAAGTGAAACTAGGGGATCCACCATCAGATATTTGCAAAGGCCCTCCTCTCTTGAAAACAACTGTTGAGAGAAGAAGAATACAGAACACAGGGTTGTTGGCCAACAGATTTTGTGAGATTTCATGCTTTGTATGAATTGATGTTGAAACTGTTCCAAATTAGCTCTGTTTCGGGGAGGAAGAAGAGAGGGGGGGACCCTTGAGTTGAAAATATATGAAAATGAAATGGGATGCAGTGAGTCGTGAGTGATGAAAGAGTTCAGTCATTATGGCTCCTCTGGTGTGATAGGCCCCAAAGCTTGAATGCAGTGTGTTTAATACCCATTACTCCACACAACAACCATGCAAATAATTAATAAAACTCCATCATCTTGAGCACACACAAGAATATTTGTTGGCAGAAGATGATAGACTCCACATGCTCTTAGTCTCACCCTACCTACATAACATTGAGGTCCCAGAAGCTCTTGTACATTTATTTTTTCCATTTGAACTTGCGATTTAAAAAGAGATTTTTCTCCAAAATGGTAGGGTGGTAGTTAGGAAGAAGAAAAGGTACAGAGATGAACAGTTGCATGCACCCAAAATCCATAGGGAATTGGAAGTGATTTGGTTTGGGTGTGAAATTAAGGTGGAGGGGTTGTGGTCCACAGAGGGTGGAATAAGTGCATATACTAATTCTGGTTACAGGAACCCCACCAAGGTCACCACCACCTCCAGCTATAGCCTTTATGGTGTGCGCGTGTAGATTTTTGAACACCATGGTTCAGGCAAATAATTGTGTAGTTGGAAAATAAATCAAAAGTAACAAAATTAAATAATATTCTCCATCACAGGTAGTGTCCATTGCCCTTTGCCTAGCCACCACCACCACCATTTTAAGTGCCTTTCACTGTATATATTTACACAAAAATTATTTCTACAAATTTTTAGAAAAGGAAAATAAAAAATTCAATTTTTAAATATATATATATATATACATATCAGTAGATTGATAATATATGACATTTAAAAAAATACTTAGAATTTTAAATACATACGATTTTTTATATCTTGAAACATATTTCCAATTAAAATTAAAGAATAAAGAGTGATTTAAAATCTCCTTCTAAACATCAATTTCTTTAGCATTATTGTCCCTAAGAGATTGTTTCTTTTAACTTTATTACAAACATGATAATTTTCCTCTTAGAAAACATTGTATATATCAATAGTAAGTAACAATAATAATAAATATTTTTATTTTGCTTTTCTTTAATAAAATACATTTTTCTATTCTCTTATTTTTTTATTTTTTTATTTTCAACCAAAAAAAACCTTTGTTTATACTCATTTCTCACATTTTTTTTCTTTCATTCATTTTCTTTCTTTTCTTTTTCTCAAAAGAGCATAAAAGATGTCTCAAAAAATTAAACAAATTCAGGTTTATACTATTAACCTGATATTTTATTATATGTATCGGCATCAATTAATATTTATGTAATGTATATTAAACTTTTTAATAATATAAAAAGATTATAAATAAGTAGATATCAGAATAATCCAATAATATAAAAAAATTAGTTAAGCACCAAAAAAAGTTATTATTGATGATTGTTTTAGAGACCATTCACGCGCTAGCTACGTTAATGGTAATAGCTATTACAATTTTCATAATTTCTAAAACGCCGTTTAGACTATTGGTTATTGGTCTATATTAAATTTTAAAAAAGTGGTAGAGTAAAAGAATAGTAAAACTGGTTAAATATCATTAAAATATATTAAAATTAGGTGCAAATCGATGTTAAAAATTATGCTTCAACTTATTGGGGAAAGAAATTTGGCCATTAAGAAAATACACATAATTGATAAAAAAATCATATATATATATATATATTCCGTTATTTATTTTTTTGTAGACATGTAATATGATAATCTAAACTTAGTATAAAATTTTGCGTAAATTAATTTTCACATTACTTAATATTTGTTTATTGCTTAATATATTGTGTAATATTAAAAATATGAATGTTTCTTTGTGAAATGTTGGTCGGTGTAAGTATCATTGCATTATCAACTAATTAGAAAATAATTGTAGCTTAATTGTTATGACGATAAATCTACCCAAATATAATAATTTATTATTAGATAATAATGTAAAAAAATGTATATTTTTAATGTATTTTAATTAAATTCTAAATGTGTTTAATTATTATTGGTTCAATTTATTTAATTTTGAAAGAAATTTATATCAGAAGGTAAGAAAAAATTTAGAACAAAAATGCAGACATGGTTATTGAAGTAATTAAAGAGGATTTAATGCGTAAGAAAGCATCAGAATTTTTAATTTGTGACCACAATGATTCAACAATCTTGTGATAATTAATAGACTTTTTGTTTAATGATTTAAAAATGAAATGATTGAGAGCACATGCTGGGTACGGAATCAGAATGACTTTTGAATTGTTTACATTAAACAGAATACAAAACATTTAAAGATTTGATTAACCTTTTAAGGTCAATAGATTTTATCATAGTTTTATTCGATGCAGTTGTGAAACTGAGCCTGATAACTTATCTGTAATGATCACATGATTAACAGAAATTTCATAAATAGATTAATAATAAAAATAGGTAGGTAGGTAAAATATTCTTGACTAATTATTAGAGATCTTGATTAATTTGTAAAATATACTGTTTATGGCTTGTAGAATGCAAATAGGTAGGTACATGTAAAATATATTTTGAGTATGAAAAAAAAAAGGCATAAAAAGTGTATGAAAAAAAAACTTATTTAGAATCTGTTTGCTTCTTTACATACCGTCACTGTTTATAGGTAAAGAAATGAGAAAATATTATTTAGATCATATGGTATCTATTTGTAGCAATTTATTAATTTCAAGAAATCTTATTGTATATATTCTTCTAAGTTTATTTGTATTAATTTATTAAATCGTAATTTTTGTTGTGATATGAGAAAATTAAGAGAAGATTTGAAATATTGTATGTTAAATCTTAAAAAAATATTATATATGTTAGATATTTAAATATAGAAGACAAAGGTTAATATGAAAATAAATAGAAATTAGTCAATAATATCAATTTTTTATATTAAAATACATAATAAATTGACTATTTCATACAATCATTAACTTTTTCAGTTAATTGATGTATTAGCCGACATCTCCATTTCTATCGTAAATACTTACATGCTACTATTGTGATAGCATGTGTTAGTATCTCGGTTCGAGTAGTCAATTATTTTATAACATTATCATATAATTGTTTCACTAGTAATGTACATATAACAGTTCAATTCAATTCTTCCTACCATCTGCATCTTACATAATATTAAATTTTCGAAAAACTATGCCTTTCATTCTGAAAATAAAAATGTAGAATTAAAGAAAAATACATTCTGAAAAAATAGATCTATAAGAGATTATTCTATTTTGGAAAAAAAAATCTAAAAACAAAAATCAAAATTCCATTCCAGAGAAAATAATCCACAATAAAAAAAAAAAATATATATTCCAGAAAAAAAATCTATATTCTGTAAAAAAGGTGTATTTTATATATACCTCCTTTTTATCTAAGGATATTCTCGTCTTTTTTCACAGTGAAATTAAGTCCAATAATATGGTGCAGGAAGTAATTGCCTCCATCCTATCCTAAGGTAGCCCGGCCCAACCCAAACAACCAGCAAAATAGCATTATTTTTTGGACTGTTTCTTCCTGCACCTCCATATCTTCTTCTAGCACCTCCATACACAACATGAAAATACATTTTTATCCTTCTTGTGCCACCCCCATAGAATAACTTCCGGATTATATAATCCAGAAACGCATTTGAAAAAAGACTTCCGGATTACATAATTCGGAAGTTAAAAAAGACTTCCAGATTACATAATTCGGAAGTTAAAAAAGACTTCCGAATTATGTAATCCGTAAAGTAATTATGCATCTGAAAAAAGACTTCTGGATTATATAATCCGGAAGCTAATTACAAATTTGAAAAATAACTTCCGAATTATGTAATCCAGAATATTATAGAGGGGTAATTTTGGAAATATGAAAATTTATGGAGGTGAGAGAAGAAGGTATGGAGTTGCAGGAAGAAGCAGCCTATTTTTTTTGTCTGCAATAAACAATTACAAACAAAGTCAAATAAAGATGTTGAATACAAACCAAAAACTTTTTCTGCAAGCATCAGAGATGTTGCACGATTCTTGTTACCCAAGTAATTTCATAATCATTTTGAGTCATTTTTCTTCTTAATTCACAATTCACATTTTTCTTCTAAACTCATATTTTATTCTACAAACCAAGTTACATGCTATCCCTTCTGCAAATCATCTTCCTCAATTCCATCATAATCACCTATTCTATATTGTGTTTTACATGTGTTAAGTTATATCTATAATACCTCAATAAATAAATAAATATACACAAATTGCGTGTACAAATTTAATCTAATCACACGTATTATTAGCTCTTATAATAATTATTTAAAAAACATAAAATAATTTTTTAACAGATGGATGTTGCATAAACATTTATACTTGATACATCTTTATTATTACTTGAAGAAATTGACAATATATTTTTATTAAATTTTTCACTCTATTAAAAATGAAAACGATTTCAAATATTGATATAGTAGAATTTAGGTAAGACGTATTATCAATGATTTTTTACACTACTTTATAAATATTTGTTGGGATTGTTAATGACTAATTTCTGATTAATCACTTTCACTTAAATTTTGACCCATTACATGTTAGTAACTTTTACTTTGTTAACGTGTTAAAAATTATGTACACAGACATAACAACTATGTAGCACAGACATGGATACAAAAATCATATAATATCTAAAATATAAGATACGGGACACGAATCTATATATTATATAATTATGCATTATATAAATTGACAATAAGAATTTATGTGCACGAGTCTATTTTAGATTATTTTTTGGAGCAAATTTTTTTTTTCATTACTAGTTCAAAAGGATTTGTTTTTTATTTTTATAATCATAATAAAAATTTATACAAAAAATTTGAGTTTCTAAAAAATTAATGTATTTTTTATTTATAAAATTATGTTAGAACCGTACTAGAATGGTCAGAAATTCAACAAATACTTTTTGAATTGAACACTTCAGAGATATGTGTCCTACAAGTATCATACGATACGAGTGTTAATGTCCGATACAAGTATCCGACACCACGTCATTTGAAAAGAGAAGTGTCTGAGCTTGATAGATTAAAAATTACTTCAATTTTTAATTCAAATAACCATTTAAAGAATTGCTAATTTTCAATTAAATTCAACAACATACATAGCTTGGGAGCCATATAAATATGCAATGGGGCTGTGGAAGAGAGTGAAAGAGAGAAAGAGAGTAAAACTGAAAGATGAGTTTTCTCGCGGGAAGGTTAGCTGGGAAAGAAGCAGCGTATTTTTTCCAGGAATCCAAACAAGCCGTAGGAAAATTAGCCCAAAAAATCCCTATTTCTAAGACCAACAGCAACAACAACAACAACCTAAACTTCCACGAAGAACATGATCATGCGGATGTGCTTCCAGAGGTTCTAAGACACCATCTTCCTTCTAAAGTGTTCAGAAATGAAGAAGCTACCTCTTCTTCCTTCTCTGCCTCCAAATGGGTTCTTCCTTCCGATCCAAAAATCCATTCTTCCGTATCCCCTGACGCTCTCAATCCTTTACGTGCTTACCTTTCCCTGCCCCAAGTCACTTTCGGCCCCAAAAGGTTCCTTCTTCACTCTCTGTTTCAATTTCCCAATGACTTGTACCTCATCAATCAAATACCATATGCATAATGTTTTCCCATTTGAATTATATCCTTTAGTTTTAATTTGAGCTTGATTTTTTTGTATTATCAGTATAAAAAATTCTATACTTTCTGAGTATTTAAGAATCATCACAAGAATGACTTTCAAGATAATTATTGTAAAATTAACAAAGTTATTGCAGTTTGTGATTGAATAACAATGGGAAATTGTTTTGAACTGATAATATACCCTATTTACACTTTTCAATTTTAGAATCTGGGTTCTAATAGGCAAAGAAGCTGGTTGTGATTCTTCTTCTCCTTCTCTTTTTTATGTTTAAAATTGGTGGTTTTGTTCAGTTGCTTATACACGATGGTTTGGTTGCACAGGTGGCAACTGCCTGAAGGTGAAAACGCAGTTTCGGCCTCAACAGCTAATGAATTGCGTCAAGATAGGTACGCCACTCATGTTAACCCGGAGAAATTGAAAGCTGCTGGTGAAGGGCTTGCACATGGTACATTTCATTAGCTTCATGATGTGCTGTATATATTCTTGATCTTTCATCGCTTTGTTTTGCCCTGTATTGTAAATTGTAAGTGTTTTAAGCAATTCTCAATATTTGTAGATAGATGGTTCTCTGATGCAACATCAGGGAAATAAATTGTTTTTCTCACCGATGAATATGTACATTTTGGACTTGGTATCTACTTGACAAGCTTAATGTCTCAATGGAATTTATAGTGGAATATGTAGCTGCAAATGCTTGAAGGAAAAATCAGCGTATAGAGAACCGTAACTTATGGTCATCCTATGATTACTTTGTAGAATGAGATACTCCGAGTTTAACTTTGATTAAATAGGTGGAAGTTGAAATAAAAATATATTAAGCATCAATTGTTTTCTACTAAGCAACTTAGTCCAACCTGTTTAAGTTGATGCAGTAGTACAAAAGAGGAAGGTGTCGGAGGAGTTTAGGTAATTTTATTGGGTCAAGAGAGTGTATTAATAATTTGAGGGAGGAAAGTTGTGGTACTCAGGGCATATCCCATGATAGTTGCTTATAAGTCATAAGGGTTTCTTAAAAATATAATATTATTTTAATATAGGTCCACCACATGCATGAATTGCTTAAAATTGAAGAGAGCTGTTTTATAATTTATAGGCAATTCATATGTTTAGGACTTGATACTAAAATAATGTTTTTATTTATGAGTAACTCCCATATGCTAGTTTTGTCATCAACTAAACGAGCTAGAGTTAAATGTACACAGTGTCCCTGTAATTGTAGAGAAACTATTAGTTGTATGTGATTTTAAATTAGCAATGTTGGGAAATTTAATTGAACCATCCTCAACTATAGAGCTTTAGACTTTTTAAGCTGTGTTTTTTCACTTGTTGGGGGTGTTTTATATTTTGAATATAGATATTGTGAATGAGGGAGAAGGAATTGAGTCATGCAATATATGTTGTTCTACTGGAGAAAGAACTGGTGGATACTGTTTGGGCAAGTTACTTTTCTGGAATAAAAAAGGTTTAGGGTTGAGTGTGTAGTAATAGAGTTAATGAAAAATCAAAGTAGGCATCACTTTTTCTGCTTGATTTTCCAGTAAGTACAGTTCAGGTGGTTATTTACTTCATTAGACATTGACTCATGACTTCATTCAGATTTTGTGGTGCTTATATCAATAATGCTGTTAAGGAAAAAAGGTTTCGGGCAAATTCTTTGGGGATGATGCTTATGTTTTCTAATGCAATTTTTTAGTTGGAAAAGCTTTTGCTGTTGCCACTGCATTTGTATTTGGTGGTGCTGCATTGGTGTTTGGTATGGTGGCCTCCAAGTTAGAGCTGCATAATGTAAGTGATTTTTGTTGAAAATATATGCCTAGCTATCTGTAATTTGAATTTGAATGAGTTCATTTTTAGGAGTTTTTTTGTTATGTTTCAAATTTTAGGATATTGGTCAGATAAGGATATGATCTATTATTTTGATTAAAAATATATTTTCCATACAAAATACCAACACAATATGTTGATCCTAGAGTTTAATATGTAATTTTTCTCTCTCTCTCTCTTGGTTATGTGTATTTTTTTTAAACTAGTTAAGTAATCCACTAGAATGTCTACCTTGATCCATTTTCATTCATCATTCTTCATAAATTATTCATCTTGTTGAATGACATTAATGACCATAAAATTCATGTAAGCCTTTGTATTGTATCTCAATACCTGTTTTTTTTTTCTGTTTATTCAGTTGTATTAATAGATCTCTATATTGCCAAATAAATTGTCCATTTTAGTTTGTTGACTTTTTATCGGAAATTTTTGTTGTTACATTACAGATCAATGACATAAAAACTAAGGGAAAAGACTACGTTGAGCCACAACTTGAGAATATCAAAGAGCAATTTGCTCCCTTCAAAATATGGGCAAGTTTAAAATTGTATTTCTTCAATCTTCTGAACATTTCAACTCACAAGCCTAACTCAAAACTTGGATTTGCAGGCTGAGAATCTGTCAAGAAAGTGGCGTATGGAAAGGGAAGATGTTAAACAGAAGACTATCGTAAAGGAGCTATCTAAAATTTGGGGTACAAAAACAACAGATTGAGATTTACAATTTGTATTTGTTTTCCCTTTACTTTAGCTGGTTTGGAAATTTGTGGCATGGCATGGGCATCCAAGGTGGATATATTGGATGGAGTGTTGTTGTATCTGTAAATGTTTAGAATAAAAGTAATAAAAAGTAGTGTGTATCAATAATTAAGATAGTAGTAAATGGAAGAATGTGATTTTGTTTAATTCAAAAAAATTTGCCCCTGCTATTTCAGCAGACCAGACATACTGTTAAGGTTCTGAAAACCCTAATTTGTTGCAACGAAGATGACATTTGGCAATTTGAGATCAATGTATGTCCATGCAAATTACACAGGTTATACTATAACATAAGAATGAGATATGGTAGAAAATGTAGCATTATTTGGCATGCTTAGGTTGCTTGAGTTTTGTGGCATGGTTAAGAGTAACGCATACAACATTGTTTGAGGCTATAATCTATGATGTTTTTGGATAAGCAGTAGCCAAGGGAGAATCACGTTTACAGCAGGGAATCATGCTTGAAAAGTGTCAATACATGTTTGGTAGAACCAATTTGCATTCATAATTATGGTTTTGGCAACATGGTGGAAACAACTCGCTTAAATTGTTCTTTTATTTGTTTCTTACTTTTATATTTAAATATTTACAAATGAAAGAGTAGTTTATATTAATTTAGAAGCTGAAAGTATTTATATAAAAGATAATATTAGTTACATTTATGTATTATCCTCTAAAATAATTAGATAAAAAATGGAGAAATTATTTTTTATTGGAGAAGTTACAAGGGTGAGATAACTCGAGATCAAAGAAAGACCTGAATTCACTCAACATACTAATGATAAACTCACTTAGGAATTTGATGAAACTTGCATAAACATCTCATTCTAAGGCAAATTCTTCCTCCACCTCCATACATTCCACGTGCACTTCCATATTAGTTATAAAAAAACAGTTTTAATCTTTTTAAAAAATTTAAATAACCCTAAATGATCCATAAGCTCACATCTTTAACTTAGTTGCATCCGTTTATTCTTCTTCAATCGTAGCATTTGTTGCATTCAAAATGTGAAGATATTTTTTTAGATTTATACTTCATTTTTGCACCTTAGATTTTTTTTTTCTGAATTTTGTGCCTTCCAAAAAAGTTGAAAAAAAAACGAACAAAAATATCAACGTTCACCACCAGTCATAAAACTTACCACAGCCACACAAAAGTAAAGTTCATCACCAGCCACCACCACTTGAAAATGAAGAAGTCATCACACTCTCCACCATACTCAAAAGGGTATTGTTATGATTAAAAAAACCACCACTTGAAAATGAAGAAGTCATCACACTCTCCACCCTACTCAAAAGGGTATTGTTATGATTAAAAAAAAAGAGGAGGAAATGTGGTGGTACATGGAGAATTTGGCCTCATTCTATTACAAGAATATAAGGGACAAAAACGTATTGGACCAAGACCAAATGATAAGATAGAAATATAGATATGACGTTGTTTACAAGTATAACATATACTGGTGATTTGATTTGGTGCTTTCTTTGCATGCTTCGTTTTGGAACACCCTATCAACAATTTAAATTAAATCATACATCTCAGACATACAACTATGCCAAAGGAAGTGGTAAAAAAAGAATGAAGATCAAGAATGAATCTTGAGAAGAACCACAGGTGAATTTGGATGAGGGAAAAACCAATTATGCCACCACATCATCCCTATTTTGTAGGTTGGTCTGAATCAAACTTAAAGGTAGTTACTATAACTTATAATCAAGACCAGCTCCATATTTCCAAGCCTCGAGATGCCGCTTCAACTGGAAACTCATCTTGGATGGCAATGTATGTACCAGTGGCCTTGCAGTTCATTGAATATGAGCATAGAATACAAGGTGTGTTAATTGGATCTATATGCTTGTTGAATAAATAAGGAAGCTAAAAAGTGGTTTAAGAGAACCTTGTTAAGACTATTACCTCAGAATAGGATCAGCAAAGGTCGATAAAAAGGTGTAGTATCCAAGCCCCAGAAAATGTCTGGACCAATCTAGAAGTACAGGAACACCAACCTGGAACAAGATTAAATTTTTAACCCCCATGTTAAAGAGGTCTCCTGACTAATTATTTATGCTACATATTTGTATTTAACTCCAACTAGGTTCTATATGTTTGACTAGTTAAATATACAATATGAGAAACTACAACAGATGAACATATATAAATTATGTTTTCATGTGCCATGCCAAGCAAATCAGCGCAGACATATCAGAAGTGAGGATGTCGCATTATAAGTTTTCACTTCAAAGTATATTCATATTTGTCTAATAGATATATAAGTTGTACTTCAAAAATAAAGACATGATATGAGAGTTTCTTGCATCATGAAATACCTGCTTGAATATGGATGGGAGTATTTGAGGATTTGTTAACATAACCAAGCCTAATGTTTTGGAAAGTGGCCCAAACTGTACAACATCCTGTAAATATTATCTTAGGAAAGTCATCATTCCATGTTTAAAATTTGATATGGTTTCTCATCTCAATTAATTTAGTCTTTTGAGAACAACATCTTACAAAAGACAGAAAAAAAACATATCCACACAGTTTCAGATTGGGACAAGAAGCACACCTGTAGAAACGGTCGTAGCACAGGATCACCAAGCCTCTGCAAAAATGAAGGATTAAAAAGAAGCAATACTAAGAAATAACATCAAAATAATCTCAGTCATGAGAGAAATATACTACCTGCATACAACTAAAATTGGTATAAAGAAGTTCATTAATAAAATCTGCAGGAACATTGGACTGTTTCTTTGCTGACATTGCTCTTTGGAACAGCCATGAAGCACTCAAGTTGGGCTGCAGGATACATAATCTTGGTCAGGTATTTAGTTTCATACTACAAATTCTGAAACAGTCAAACCTTTGAGAAAAGTTGGAAAGTACCATGTAAGGGTTCAGCAAAGACAAGTTGTATGAGTCAAGATAATCACCATTGATTGCTTCATGTATTCCTTCATTACAATAAAGTGGAGAAAAAAAGAATCCGATTATCTCAATAGTGAACCTAATTTTTTGTACTTTTTGTTTGAACAAATTTCTAAATCAATTTCAGCTACAAAACATTTTACTAAATTAGGTGTTCCAATGTTGCTGAAGACAGAAGAAGGGCAAAGAAAAATCGAGGTGAGGAGTTCCATAAATACTCAGAAAAACAATCAGATTCACAGTTTAAGGTCTCAGTTTAAAAAAAAAGTAACTCCTGTCCCACAACATTGCAATAGATCTGTTTCAACTAGTACAAAAATATACATCAGAAGTTTAAAACTTCACTGAAAGACTTACCAGCTGACAGTCTCCCAAGGTGCCTGGTCAAACTTCCAAATCCACCAAATGAAACAGGTGATTGTATGCCACTGGCATCACCAAACTACAGAGAATAAAGCTTGATTGCTTTAATATTAGTCAATAGATCATCGATGACTTAATTTTATTATTTTATAGAGGCTTCAGATGTGTAAAACGTAATTTACCTGTAAAACTCTGTTAAAAGAAGCTGGTAGCGGACTGCTAGGTGCTCCATATCATCATCAAACATTGTACGTGTGATATTAAAAGAAATTATAAGTCGAGATACAAGTAAATAGATCCAAAATGAGTTTAAAACAAACTTAGGGAATTGAATAAGTTAGGTGGAGACAAAGAAAACGTCAGGTTTTTAGATAATTTTCTCATATGCAATACATGTCTTGAAACAGTTAGAACTTGGATGGTTCATCTATGTCCACTTAATGGAGTAGCATTATCTGGCTGTGACAGGTTAGTCAAAGAAACAATGAAAAATTCCGAGACATGACGGAACAAGGCACAAGAAAATGAAAGTTAAACTTATTTAGTAGCATTCACATTAAGTTGCCATGTACAACACATGGTTCAAATTCTTACAGGAATCTTGAATTGTAAAAGCCAAAGGAACTAAATGAATACGTGCTATACTAATAGTAATAAAATGTTTAAAATCAGACAACTAGCTGCATCGCTTTCATGTGTCAACATTAAGAGAAGCAAAAGAAAACAAATTGTGTTTGTATGAGATAAGAGAGTAATTGGAAGCATTTAGTAGAACTTATCAACTGATTTGTACATACATATTCTAATACAAAACATTACCTCTCGCGATATGTGGGAAAGATTCCATAAATAATTCGTAGTATCTCTAAATCGTCAAGTGAAACACCCTATAATGAAAAAATTGCAAATTGACGTCAGTCAAACTGAGAGCAACAGAACACTAGCATAAAAGAATGAATCAGGAGAAGAGTAAAAAACTTTTGGTAGCTTGTATGACTTCAAAAAAACATAATATTTGAATAGTGTAAACCTTTATGGATTAGAATAGCCATTACAGAACTCAGCACAGAAACTCTTTAGGACATAGAAAAAAAGGCAAATCTGGAATTGATCTATAACTACTAGAAAAACAGAACAAAGCAGAAAAGAGATAGAAGAAAGCAAAACTGATCTTTTGACATTCTAATTTTGCACTCAGATTGTTCACACTTTGAAATTTTACAGCAAGAACTTCCATAGAAAGTCCATGAAGCCCCTAGTTAGGTAAAACAAACAGCAAATTATGTCTAAACTCAAAGTAGATATCATGAGTTCACGCCTACTGCTTATTTTTTTTTTTCTAAACTCGCAAAGTTTAATTAATCTTACAAGGAAAACAAAAAAATACAGAGGCATTAAATATTTAAATATGATTGCTAAAGAATATAATTTCCAAAAGTAACATAACATAAGGGTACACACAAAATTTTGTGACTTGATAGCTGATACACAGCACGGAATTCCATTTAAACTTCTAGTATGGTTGTAAAGATCGGGAAATTGAATAAAAAAATACTTCTTCTTCACCTTGTAGTTAATTTTTTCTTAAAAATAGTGTGTTTTATTAGAGAAAAGGGAGAAAACACAAACGAGGGGGAGATACAATGTCCTTCAAAATGGAGAAAATAAAGATCAAGACACATGAGAGAACATGATGAAAGAAAGATAACTAGCCTGGTATTCTGGCATCAAATCCCAGTATTCTTCTAGTAATTCTTCCAATTTTGGGGATCCAGGTTGAGGTTCCACATAAGTGAACATATAAGTAGTACGGTCCAAAGGACCCGAGCCTGCTGGAAATGCCTGTGAAAATTTCAGTGAAACTTCTTAGAAATAGAGTATGAGAGGATACTATGTTTCTATTGATATAGTAAAAGGTACCTCCCAAAACAATTGTGCTTTTGAGTCTCCAACTTTCTTTACTGATGAACTGCTAAATATGACATCACTATTGGAGTTTGTCTTAAAGCCACGTGCACATGTTCCAACAACAAGGCAAACACCATCAGGCTTTCGCCCACCTCTTATCTGTAAAATCATTGAACATGACAATCGGAAGAAACTTCAGGAAAAGGTTTTAATTTTAATACTCAGTAGGTACTTATTTCATTAAATATCATGTGTAGAACTTTAATCAACAGAAGTTTTTTATATTTTCAAGGTACTTTTCAGTCTCATTCTTGTTAGTGTTGATTTTTACAATAACATTGGATGAAAGAGACCATTGAGAAACTTAGGTGGCTATTTCTTTAACAAATATTCGTATAAAATGACAGTGAATGTGTCCTGCATATGCATGATAGAACTACAACAGAAGACCAGAGAGAACTTATAAATGACAATCAGTGCTTGTATTCCATGAAACATGTGCAAACATCCTTGTGATAAAACTGTGAAAATCATAAAATATCTGTTAGAATGCACCAATGAATAAAAATATATTCCTGACCTGTTTTACAATAGGGGAGAAGTTCCCCATGGCATCAATTATGAGACGAGATGACAATATTTTGTCCCCAGAAAGTTTAAGAACCTGAAAAGAAAAGTAAACTGGGGTTCATGCTTCACAATCTCCGTATAAAATAAAAATTAATATTCATCAGTCACAAATTAATTGGTAATTTAAAATTTCCATTGCAATGCTAGGTTCATGTATTCTCTGTTTTCATGCTTCACTGTCATCCTCAATCTACTGTGCACATATTTTTGTAAGACTTTCTTTGTGTAACCTTTTGATGATTATCCACAGTTAAGTGGTGTTTATAAATGCAAACATGTATACATAATTTCAACAAAAAATTGAGACATCTGAACAGGCTACACGGCCTAGAATGGTGTTTGGTGTAATTATGATAATTCATCAATAATAGAATTTCATAAAATAACACTTATTTATGATTGTGCTAGAATAACCAGTTCTAGAGGTTATGGTAAACTCACTGCTGCATCCTCATATACATTAATGCAGGAGACGCTGCATTGCTCAAAAATGACTCCACCGAGTGAGATAAACCGTGTCTTTACAATCTCTATAAGCTTTTCTGGTCTGCAGTGGCAAATAGCAAAGATGAATGTTTAAGGAAAAGTCTATCTCTTCAACAGAATACTATATTTTACACTCAAATTACTTCATTGTATACCGTTTGCTCTGTGCCTATAAAATGTTACAATCGAAGTGTTAGTTAAAGATATTTTGGAAAAAGAAGTAAATTTTCTCTAAAAATTAAATAATCTAAACATACACTAAATTAAGCATATTGTTCATTGCCAAGCCAGACAAAACAGAAAAGAAAAATATTAACTAGATAAGAACAAATATGAACTTATATATTCATAATTGAAATACAAGAAAACAATTATCATGAGAAGGAGACTAACGAAACACCGAGATTAAGTATGTCGTTCACCCAGATATCCCCTTTCCTTTCAAATCCACATCTGTTCTGCATAGTTTATGAAATTGTCAAGGTGAAGTTGGTAATAAGCAAATTAAAAATAAAATAAAGGTGAGTGTAATTGAGTTTGTAAATTACTTTGAAGTACTAAATTTAATACTTCTTAACAAGTAAGCAATGGTCGTTTTCTGATGAATTTAAAGAGGATGAAAAAATTTATGATTCAAGTTAATCACTACAAGAAAATCATGAAATAAAAACCAATTTTAGAGACAAAAAATAATTAGTTGCTATGGTGACTAAATTAGAAATCATTTTAGAGACTAAAAACACTTTTGGTTTCTAAATTAGTTTTTATTATTGTTAAATGATTTCTAAATTGGTATCTAATTAGCTACCAAGGTTTTTGCTACCAAAACTTGAATGCGTTTCTCCTTTACAAGTTTCTAACCAAAAACACTTTGGGTTTTACTCTTGTGATTGACAACTGAATTTATTTTACTAAGTAGATATCATATCACACTTATTGTTGGTACTATTTGATATAGTGGATCTATTTGGAGAAACCTTTCTATAACAACTCCTAGAAAAGAAAAATAAGAAGGAAAAATGAAATCACTTTTTCCATAAACAAATTAGTTTATGAATGAGGTAATTTGTAGAAGCTATTTGTATTAGCTTCTCTAAAATCTGATTTCTAATTCATGTATAAGCTAATTTTAGCTTAATAATTTTTATTTTTCTTTTCTAGAAGTGTGTGTACAAGTTTCCTTCAAACAATCCCAATATCCCTTAGTTGTTAGATAATTTCATCTGGCAGTGCTCTATGTTTTTTTTTTCTCATTTAATTGTAACTAAGAAGACCCTGTTATCAATCTTTTGCTGTGTTTAGGCATGTGATGTGTGTTCTAACTTATTTCAAGATATTAGTTATGGAGAAATACCTAATCAAGATGATTCTTGCTACAAAGAGATTGGCAACTAAACTGAAGAAGTTCAGGAATTACAGGATTGAATTTCACTGCAGTGGCTCTTTCAATGTCATCTTCTTCCAGGACTCCAACTTCTACAAGTTCCAAAAGCTCCTTTGTTGATATATTCCATTCTTGCTCTCTCTAATGATAAAAACAACACAGACAACTCTAATCAATTAACCCTTCAAAGAATTCGCTTACTCTTTTCATTGTAGGATTGAATGTTGATAACTCAATCAATGGAGCTGAAATTACCCCCTTTAGTGCATTCCTTTCCACAATCGCAACTCGAAGACCCCTAGTGCACAAGGCTGTGGCAACGAAGATTCCTAGAGTGCCACCACACACCAACACATCATATGAACCTTCTGCTTTGTCAGCAAGACCAGATGAGCCAAACAAGCCTGGGATGGTAGAGACAACTTGCTGAGGCTCTTGCACAACTACAATGAATACATGCGGAGATTACAGAACATATAAAGTTCTCTCATTTCCTAAAGGGTATAAGAATCATTGAATGACATGAACCTTCTTGAGAGGAGCATATGCTTGACCATAGCTTGTCTAATCTTTTCAAGGCTTCATATGAGTATGCTCCACCAGCACCACCAACTTCTCCACTCACTGAAACACTCTCCATAATCCTCTAGAAAAATAAAAGATAGTACAATATTGTTTTACATGATCAACTAATTAAAAGTTAACAATTTTATCATATACAACTATCCATAATCAGAAGACAGTGTAAGAACTTAACACTATAAGTGTTATTTAGACTTGTTACAAAGAAAGCAGAACGTGGCATGACATACTGAAGATTCGGTACCTGGGTTCTGGAGGGAACAGCTTGTGGTCTCAAAAGGAGGGGTCTTTTCTTCTGTGGGAATGAAGTTCCCACTGAAAGCTGAGATATTCCATTAATGGGTTGAAGCCGAAGCAATGACATAACAGAAGAAGCTAAAAAAATTGAAGATAAAGAAGAGAGTAACAGAAGTAAAGTAACTGGTTTTTCCCTCTTCTTCTGTGTTTGGTTCATCGATTATGATTATGATTACGATGGATGAAAAAGGCAACGAATTTGCGCACCACAATTGGACACGTTCAACTTCAACCACCAAAACTGTCTCCCTGTGTCCTTTCTTCCTTTTTTTCTCTTTTTTTTTTCTTTTTACTTAAAAATAAGTAAACCATGACTTAGTTTAGTTCCAGAATTTGTTAAGTGTTGTCAATTGATTCCTGAATTGAAAAAATTAGTCTGCAATTGAAAAATAAATATTACCAAAATCATAATAAATAGACTTTTTCAGTATTTTAAAAACTTATTTAATTTTTTTTTTAACTTTACAAACCCAAATGTTTTAGGAATTAAAGTCACCATTAGTCTGAAAATTTGGGGGATAGAGAGAGGAGAGAGTATCCAAGCTCTAAAGAGTGCACTAATATAGATAGAAAGAAGTATAAGATTTTTTAATATAATAAAATAATTTTTATGTAGGAGATTTAAAATTGTTGAGAAATTTAGAAACAATATTTTAGGACAAATTTTAAAAATATAAGCAATTCGGTTTATATATTTGAAAAAAAGTTATCATGTGTAAGAAAATATAAGAAAAGAAGTTGCATAAATGCAATTCAGTAAGAATAACACTAAAACTCATCCTTAAATAATTTAATGCTTTGAAATATATAATAATAAATATTTAATTTATATAAATTTAGTTAAAAATATTCTTAATTTTTTAAGTGTTTTTGTGTTTTTTTTTATCTATTAGTTTTGTTAATGATTATTTTTTCTTAGAGAATATAACTTACGAAATCTTTTTTTCGATCACATTTTTTTAACTACCAAGTTTGTACACTAAACTTCAATGAAAGCATATACAGTTAATTAGTCTTAATTATATACATATATTTTGTCGAGAAAAGTAGCTTTAAAAACTAAAAAAGTATTATTTTGAAAATAAAAACAAAAAAAAATAAAAAGAACATTATTTAAGAAAGGAAAGAACAAGATACATTAAAAAAATATTTTGTAAAATACTTTTTTATTAATTAAAATTTTTAAAAAATATTATTTTAATATCATTTATTAATTTTAAATATCTGTTTATTTAAATTTATTGTTTAAAAAAATAGATAGAATAAAAGAATGAAAAAATATAAGATTCTCATTTTCCCCTTTAGTTACTTATCTGGCAACAAGAGTGTAACTCCACTCTACTTCAAGGTTTCAACTTTGAGGATAAACCTCACTCTGCTGCTCCCAGTGAGGGTTTATCGTTTAACGGTTTTTCCATACTGCATCTTCAACCCTCCCACTGTTTTGAACTGGTAAAGTCTCAAACTTCAATCATCTTTAGATTCCTTTTGCTCTTCGTAGTTTCTTTTCATGTCAACTTAGCATCGGCGCTTATCAAATATGGAAATCACCTATCATGTGCTCTCGAACAGGGTCTTGTCACCAAACCCTAATTAGGAATCTAGTGTTTTTACATTTTAATTGATTCGTGAATCGTGTGTTTTGGAATCTGAATGGTGTCTCTTTTTCTGAGTGAATGGCAATTTGTTGTACTTAAAAACAATCGGAAGTGAAACATTGATAATTTTCTGAATTTCTGTTCATTTTTCTGGTCCTTCCATTGTTCTGTGTTGCCGGATGCGTTGGTGCTCCGGTTATTTCTTCCCTGGTTATTGTGTATGCTATTGATTTGTCATCTATGATGGAAACGGACACAAAACAACACCTAAATAAAACAAACAAACCCACCTAAAGATGGAAAGAGAACGAGCAGCATCACTACAAACTACACATCCTACTATAGAATCAACAACAGAAGATTATATCATCGTCAGTGTCCCCCTCGCAAATAAAATTTAACAAAGATTGCTCGTGGGAGTTTTGGTTGCTTATGGAGTTATCAATGCTTAGAACATTAACATTGGAAGTCTTTGAACATATTAAAATCTTCCTTGCAGATTTGTGCTATTTTGGAAGTGAAACAGACTGCGTGTGAACTGTTTAGCAGGCATGGCAAGCTTTTTGACAACATCGGCCATCAGCTATTCTCCTGTCAACAATGGTTCCAGGGGATTTGGCAAGTCAGGGGATTTTTCTAAAGGAAGGTGTTGCATAAAAGCAATGAAGATAGAAAAATCATTGGAGGAATTGTACAATGTGAAAGTGGAAAGAAAAGTTTCTCCTGAGAGACTAACCCAGCTTGGAGTATCAAAATGGTCAGTGTGGAAGACTGGGGAAAGCAGGCTCCCCTGGGACTGGCAGGTAGACCAACTGGTGTACATAGAAGAAGGGGAAGTGAGAGTTGTACCTCAAGGAAGTAAGCGTTTCATGCAATTTTTGGCTGGAGACTTGGTCCGGTACCCAAAGTGGTTTGAAGCTGACCTCTGGTTCGATGGCCCATATCAAGAACGTTATAGTTTCAGAGCATATGGTGATGACTAAAGTAACATGCACTTCCTATCTGGATGTTTCAAGTAATAGATGTGTTTTATAGTTTTAGTCGTCCAGTTCTAAATGTATTTTCAATATATTTGAATGATTGCGATACTTCGCCATAAGATTTGGTCACAATTGCTTATGTTGTATCCTTTTTCATGTTTTGTCTATGCTAGGCAAGACTACCCGATGAGTTAATCCAGACCAACTTCGTATTGCATCATTATACTAAGCTTGCAGATGCAATTTGTTTTTTAAAACCTATCAACATAAATATATATTTTAAGATAATGCAAACGAGTACATGCAAAAAACATCTCTTCATAAATGTAAGGGCACACATTCACTTGGAGCTGTGGATGTGCGTGCTACTTTATATTTGGCAAAACACTCACTGGGTGGGATAATGAAGGGTGTACAGAGATGTATTATTAAATCCCAATCCTTGAAAGGCGACATATATTTCAAAGAACCGAACCCACAATAAATAGGAAAAAGAGTATAATGAAAAGCACCAAATTTCGAACGTGTAATGGCCCCTCTAGAAAAAAATTTACAGGCAGTTCAGCCAGCAAATAAAACACAACTGCCAGAGGGAACAGTACATGTGAACAAAGGTTGGGATCTTTTTCTACAAAAGGCAAGAAATAGAAATTACCAATGTTTAAATTACAGAAAGGTGGCAAAAGGAAATATTGTTTTTGTATCACTGCATAATCTCAATGGCTAAACTTCTAAACAAACATTGCCTATTATAAACTACATTCCTTATGGTACATAGTACCCATGATTCCAGAACAAATTATGGAGACAAAATGCCCAGAAACAAGGAGCAGCCTGATATCCACACCAACGCCCCATTCACCTTTGTTCCTCATCATGGGGTCAGAACAAACAATTTGGATCTCTGATAGCTCTCAACCTCCGGCAGTAGCCAATTGATTTGCACTTGTTGTGATAGCGACCGAGGACACAAACCTTGAGACAAGGATGGCCTCATTGCTTACAACATTAGCTGCAGCAACATCTTCCAGTTGTTTCCATATGGATTCCCGCTTTTCTAGCTTCTCCCTATTCTTGATTTCTTCTTCTTGAAATCTCATCAAGCACTCGTCAAAAACTGCCTGATCGGCATCAGAGAATATTTTTCTAACATTCAGGGTCAAACTCTGAACAGCTTGGTTCCAATGGCCCCGTATATTTTTCTCCAAAGCAGGGAATATCACAGGCAGTATCATTTTGCTGTTTTGTAAGATCAAATTTCGAATATGGTCATTGTTCCACAGAAACAGAGCTCGTTCAGCTACCTGCCAACAGAATAAAGATAACATCATATACGTACTTTTATAGTGCACTTAAGCTGTGTTTCATTGTTTAGTTTTAATCTTTGAGACTAATTCTTGATAATAAAACTATAGTATGTATTCGTAGCAATGCAGCTCATATAACAAAGAATCCAAAAATCTAAAATCTACAGTTCTCCCAAATGCAAGTTCTAACATAAAAGACAATCATATTATATATTGTTGCAACATAAGTTCAACTAAAGGAAAATTCAATAATTATTTCATATGAAATTATGAATAAATATCAAATTTCTGAGATTTAACATAAGCCTATAGCAGTCCCAAATACATGTTTTAGAATCTGTTTGAACAAATTTTTCCATAAGAACTTCTAAAAGAGAAACATAAGAAAAAAAATAAAATGAGTTTTACCACAAGTTAAAATTAGTTCATGCATTTGAGAATTTGTAGAAGTTCTCAGTCATCGTCTCTAAATTTTTAACTAATGCATAAGCTAATTTTAACTTATGAAGAAACTCAATCCGTTTTTTCTTCTTATTTTTCTCTTAGAGAAGTCATCATAGAAAGTTGTCCAAACAAGATCGTTATATAAAAGGAAACCATATATAATGTGTTGTTGGCAATATAAGTTCAATTCAAGCAAAATTGAATAATCATTTCATATGAAATTATGAATCATATCAAAATTTCTGAGATTTATACGTAGAGCCATAAGATAACGATATTCTCCAAATGACCATGAAAAGAAGAAGGGATGTCAAGTCAAATACTATCCCCCCAAAAACAAAGAAGAAAAAGAAATGAAGATGAAAATGGAAAAAAAATCCAATGTTAATGTAACATAGTTGGGCTCTGTAGTATCAATACAAGCACTCTTGGTAGAGCTTTTGTTAAATTTATCACAGTTTTAACAATTACAAAATGCATTATATCACGTTATTAACAAGTGTCCTCTACAATAATCTGAAGGACCAAATATGACCCACTACAAACTACCATTTCATAACTTATGAATTTGAACCCCTTTTTCATACAACTTCTGAATATCTCAATCCTGAATGCACAAACAAATTTGCCCATTATTTTGCCAAACTGGATTGCAACAGTAGAAAATTGGATTCTATTATGTTGTTAAGATTTGAATATCATTATATGCTTTTTCTTTTTCATTTTTAATACTTTAGGCTAACTAACTTGCTGATTTAGGATAGACTACCAACCATAAAAAAATCTTATGAATATATTGCACTCTGGCTTTTATGTCCCTAAATGTTAAAAAACCAACCACCACTATTATGACATGTAAATTTAAAGTAGTGAGACTTGATGGTCGAAACCTGAAGTCAATTGAGGTAGTACATCATTACACAGCCACCTACTTACCCAATTTTTCCTGATATATTCTTACCCTAGTATATTCAGATAGTCTTCAAAACCACACCTAGTTTCCTGCTGTAAATTCATACAAGGCCTATCAAAATAAAATTCATACATTTTCCTATTTTAGTCATGCTATCTTGGACCCACACACAGAGTCATGCGCATACACAGAAATGAAATGGCATTGTAAAAATTGAGTAATCTTCAAATATTAGATAGCATTTAAGATAGCTGAGAGAAGCAAAATGGAAATGAATAACATCAGAATACAGATAAAGAGCTGTGGTGTTGTTAGCAAATGCTAATAAAATGAATGCAGAATTCATAAGAAAATAACGATGGAATTTCATAAGCACCTGAAAGTGTAAGCTATTAAGGCATCTACCAATTCGACGAAATAATGGGATCACACATCTCTGAAACTCTGCTGGTTGAGTTGCCTCTAAAACTTCCTCCAACTCACCAAGGAACATTACCTCCTTTGCACTATTAGTTATCGGCCAATATTTCAAAAGGCCTCTAATCACAGTATCAGCTAGCTTGACATCCTTCTCGACAAACTGAGTAATACAATAAGAAAGCTGTTGATGATAAAGAGAAACGCACTTAGGCTTGTGTAGCGGAATCAGTGCCCGAACAAGGAACAGTTTATGCTCTGCCTTTAAAGGCAAAGCAAAACCATTAATTATGCTGCCCAATATTTCAAGCAACTCTGCAATCCCGCTATGTTTCTCTGTCTCAAATATGAACAAGTAAAAGATATTGTTGATAGCTTTTCTAATGAATGGTCGATGCACCATGAACTTCCCATAAATACGGTGGAGAATAGTCTTCAGGTAATCCCTCTCTCTTTGGTCTTCCGAGTCAAAAAGGTCAAGCAGCTTCAACACAAACGAGTGATCAATGTATCTTTTCGCAAGCTTAGCATCTGTCTCAGGTGAAGCAACAAATCTAAAGAGAAATTCGTACACAATCTGCAGATGAGGCCACGCCGGTTCCAAAACAGGTTCCTCTTCATCAGGCTCACTGATATCTGCCAACTTCCCATCATGATTCGAAGAAGGTAAAGCGCGAAACAAATTGGTTGCTACCATCTTTGTCATCTCCAGCATCGCTGACTCGTTAAACTTCGAATTCACAGATGAAACGTAATCAACAAGCTCAAGCAGAGTTTGCCGTTTGACGTCCTTCTCCTTGAGATGCTTGGCCGGATCATTAAAATCAAACACCACACAGCACATATTCAATTTTCTAATAAAAAGATTCTGCTTCTCCGAGCTAGGGACATCCCTAAAACTAGGCAAAGCCTCATAAACTGTAGGAGCCATTATTGAACCCGATATAGAAGCTGATTTCTTAGCTTGATTGGTATAGTGTTGAGCAATACTCTCATTCCCAGAACGAGACCCAACTGAACCAGAACTCGAAGATTTTGAAGAAACGGAATTCGACTTCAAGAGGGTATTAGAAGATGAGTTCAGTGAGAAACCATCATTAAACCCTCCTTCCCCGTCTGAATTGCCGTGAGATGATTTTGAGGGTTTGCGAGGTATTTTACCTAAAATCTGTTTAATCATATCTAGAGAACCCCCAAAGCCAGAAAAAAACCAACCCCAACTTTGTACTAATTAATCAAACTTTCACAATCTCGATCAGTAACATTATCGAACACAATTAATGAAACACGTGGGAGGGTTCGATTTAAGCGCCCCAAATACCCAAATCAGAAACCCGTACCTCAGAAAATAGCAGTGAAAATTGTACTCATAAATTCACGGATTAAGGGTGCAAACGCTAGGGAGAGAAGAAATTGACGGTATGTAGAAGTGGAAAGCACTTACATTGAGAAAAAAGCGTGCGAAGAAGGCACGAGAGGGGAAGAAAGCGAGAGAAAATGCAAGAAAATTAGAGAGAGTGAAGTGTAAAGAGGGAAATTGGTCCCAGAACATTAGCCCTAGTGAGAGAAACACAATGATGTGGCCCAAATTTCATACTTCAATTTTACTACTTTTTATAATTTCTTATCATGTGTAGTCTGTAATTATTTATTTTTATATAATCATATTTTCATATAGCTAAAATTAAAATTTATAACAATTATATATTTTAGTTTTTTTAACTATTTTTATCAAAATAATTCTTAAATTTTGAAGTTATAATAGTAAAAACATAAAACTTTGTGAAGTAGCTTAAAATTATTTCATTTTATTGCGTGTATTGGGGAGCTAAGTAATTTATAAGTTAGTTTAGTATCTTTTTTATATAAAAAAAATATATATATTAAAAGTGTTTTTATTAAGGATATTTTGAAAAAAAAATATTAACTTAAAAGTTTTGATTGAATTAATCAATAAAAAAATAATAGAATTTCCACTAGACTTTGCAACAAATTGATTAGGGTATGCATTGCAACATTGAAAAAACTCTATTCCACTTATTGGTAAATTCTTCTTAATTTAACTCTCTTCTGAATCAATTTTATGGTATAGACAAAGTGATTACTATTTATCATTATTAAGACTCCATTTAAATATGTACTATACAAATAAATTATTTATAAATACTTCTGACTCTGAGAGTATATTTAGTTTGTTTTTTGTTCAAAACATTGTCTGTATTAATAAAATATGAAATTATAATGATTTTTTTCTATAAATATAATTTTTTTTTTTTAAACTCATGTTAGGCACATGCATGTTCCATCATATGAAAATAGCATGAAATAATATATATATATATATATATATATATATATATATATATATATATATATATATATATATATATATATATATATAAAAAAAAAAAAAAAAAAAAAAAAAAAAA